>Ga0307489_10000229_pt1 | contig 31923 bp, 46 predicted proteins | sample SB12metaG_FD_202247 | JGI IMG/M metagenome (GOLD analysis project Ga0307489, IMG submission 202247) | Sea-ice brine microbial communities from Beaufort Sea near Barrow, Alaska, United States - SB 1.2 | ecosystem: Environmental > Aquatic > Marine > Coastal | place: USA: Alaska | collected... | reverse complement strand
CTCGCCGCCGCCCGCGCCGCCGCCGGCTTCTTTATCCGCGCGGCGGCGGGCGCGGCGGGCTGCTTCTTCGGCACACCCGCCTTCAGCGCACCCCCCGTCGCACCCCCCTCCTTCATCGCACCCCCACCCCCCTTTGGCTCCACCGCGCCGCCGCTAGCCCCTGAGCCCGAGCCCTTCATGCTGCCCTTCACCTTAGCCATGATCTTCGCAAAGTTCGGCGCCCGCACCTCCGGGATGTCCTCCTCGTCCTCCTCGTCAGAGTCCTCCTCCTCGTCAGATCCCTGCTCGCAGGGACGGAAGGATAAAAGTGCTCTCCATGTCATCAAACGTATTTCGAATCCTCGTTACCTGAGTTAAACGGCATCCTGTGAGGTGGCGGGCACTATGCGTCAGACCCTACATCCTCCTCCTCGTCGTCGTCTGAGTCCTCCTCCTCCGAGTCGTCCTCCTCACCTTCCTGCAAGCGGCGGAGGTCATCGCCATCCTCCTCCTCCTCCTCCTCCTCGCTCCCCTCCTCGCCGTCCTCCTCCCCACCCTCCTTGCCCTCCTTACCCTCCTCCTCCTCCTCTCCGTCGTCTTCATCCGAGTCGATGACGTGCGCGGGTGGCACCCAGCTGTAGAGCCACAAATCACAATTCAAAGCAAAGTTTGTAAGCGGTTCATCATATTTCAGCTTTCAGATGCAAGCGCTTTATCCAAGCGCAGTCAACCCGGGGTTCACCTGGAGTCAACAAGGGGCCAGCCTGGGTTCAACCTGGGGGTCAACTTGGGGTCAATCTAGGGTCAACCTGGGATAAACCTCGGGTGAAACTGTACCGCCCCACCCAGCATCCCAAGTCCTTTCTGAACCCGCCGTTCTTGCGGAGGCGCTCCCGCTCTGCCGCCGCCTTCGGGTAGGGGCTTATACTCGTCCACTTCTCAGCTCAACGTGAGCACCTTTTGGGGTTACAACTGCCGAGAAGGGGCATCAGGTGTCGATTATGGGGGGTAAATTGCCGGTCACAGAGGGGTCAATGGCCCATGATAGGGGGGTCTGGTGCCCATGATAGGGGCGGTCTCAGTGACAAAAACGGCTCAGTTGAGCCGACAAGTGGACGGGTTTAAGCCCCTGCCTTCGGGTCTGCCGTCGCGCCCTCCTCCTCCCCATCCTCACTGCCCTCCTCCTCCTCCTCCTCCTCCTCCTCGTTACAGAGGCGGAAGTTGGAAATGTAAGCAGATTGTGAAAGCTGTTCATCATATTTTAGGTTTCCAGAGCTGAAACCAGTCGCTTTCAACACGGCTTTCAGCACGTTTCAACTTGCAAGTGCACCACCCTACCTCATCGTCCGCTACCGCTGCCGCCGCCGCCGCCACCTTGGAGGAGCCCTTCGCCTTCATCTTCGCCTTCTTTGTCTTCTCCCCCGCTTTGACAATTTCGTTGGCCTCAGCGGCTACTGCGGCTTTGGCGGCGACGGCGGCTTTCTTCTTGTTCACCTTCTCCGCGGTTTTGTTCGCCTCCTCCAGCGCAAGGCGCTCCGCCTCCACCTCCTCCGGCGGGCGCTCCTTCATCAGCTTGGCTCCGCACAGGAGGGTCATTGAGAACAAGCACTCGACCGGAATCGGAGCACGGCTTACCTTGAGCGTGAATGCGTATACACACGCGCGGAGTACACAGAGGAGGAGGTAGAGACTCAACGTCGGTCGAGTGCTTGAAATCGATAACCCCCCGCGTGGAGGAGGAGGAGGAGGAGATTCAACTTCGGTCGAGTGTTTGTTCTCAATAACCTCCCCTGCCGCTTCCCGGAGTGGTCATCATCTCCACGCCGCGCTCGAACCGAAGCCCAGGGCCACACACACTGAGACTCTGACAGTGAGTGAGAGTGAGTGTGAGTGAGACAGTGAGAGCGAGTCAGCCGGTGCGCCCGAGTCAGGTCGTGAGAGCGAGTCAGCAAATGAGAGTGTGTGAGGGGAGTGAGAGCGAGTCAGCCAGTGCGCGGGAGTGAGAGTGAATCAGACTGCGAGTGAGTGTTAGTGAGTAAGTGTGAGTGAGAGAGGATGAGAGAGTGAGAGTGAATTAGAGTGAATGAGAGTGAATGAGAGTGAATGAGAGTGGGTGAGAGAGAGTGAGAGTGAATGAGAGTGAATGAGAGTGAACGAGAGCGAATGAGAGTGAATGAGAGTGCATGAGAATGAGTCAGAGTGCGTGAGACGTTGACAACAGTGTCCGTGCCGCCGTCACTCGGCCATCTCACGAGGTATCAAGTCGGTGTGACTCGAGTGGTTTCAGGGACAGGGATAAACTAGCAATCAAAGCTGTGACAGCTTGCACTTGAGCAGCAAACGGGAGACAGCTGTGACAGCTGGCGGTTGAGCTGCAAACTGGACGCCGCGTGGGGCCCCTGAAACCACAGCTGTGCATTTGAAAGTCCAGCTGGCGGTTTGACTGGGCGTGAGGCTTGGGTGGGAGTCCAGCTGGAGACTTGATTGGGTGTGAGGGCTATGTGGGGGTCAAGCTGGCGGCTTGAGTGGGTGAGCTGCAAACGGAACGCCGCGTGAGGCCCACTGTGACAGCTGGCATTTGAGCTGCAAACGGGGCGCCGCGCGAGGCCCTGCCGCTTCCCCGAAGAGTGCTGCACCACCGCGCTCTCCTTCGCCCGCACGCCGGGCCGCACACCACTCCCCTTGACAGTTTGGCAGGAGGCGGCGAGTGTGTACGGGTATACATGTAGACTATGAACAAACAGTCAGGTTGAGGAGGATGCGGCGAGTGTGTGCTGGTATGTTGGTACACTAGGCGCCCAGCCCCGCCTGCACGTAGCGGCCGGTGATGCGGCAGAACAGCTTCCCGGGCACGAACTGCGAGCGCACGATGTGCGGCGCGAACTGCTTCAGGCCATCCAGGTCGCGCTCCTTGGCCAACGCCACCGCATACTTCTTACCCCTGCGCGCGGGAGACAGCAGATGGTAAGAGCGTGGGCGCAACAGGAAGAGGTGAAGGCATTGCCACATCCGCGTCTTGGCGTCAGATTGGATTCGAGCGGTAAAGCGTGCGACAAGCATTGGGTTGTGCTTTGCTTGACGCGTGCGGATGGGTACTCGTAGCGTGCCGGGGCCGGGGCCGCGGCCGGGACGGCACAGGTAGGGGTAACACAGGCGGAGGAGTCCGCGGTGGCGGGGGAGGAGGCAGTGGAGAAGGCGGCGGTGGTGGGGAAGGAGGAGATAGGGAATGAGTACTCGGATGCGGCGGTGGACAGCGTAGGTGCCGTCCAACACGCATGAATGTTGTCGCGCGCGGGTGGGTACTCGTAGCGAAACAGGTCCCGGGGCCGAGACCGGGGCCCGCTATCGCGGTCAGCCTCTTGCTGTCATCCTCTTGCTGACGGATACCCGCGTGCGATCCCGTCGGCGGGCAACAATCGCCATGCATCCGCCGCCGGAAATGGGCACCTCCGAGATGGCGAGCTCGCAGATTGTGTCACGAGCTATTGCGGGGCCGGGGCCGGCGCCGGGGGCGCACTTGACGTAGGGCTGCACCACGTCGGGCTTGGCCAGCATGACGTGCCCCGTCAGCGCGCACTTCACGCGGCCGTCGTCCAGCCGCGCCAGGCTGGGGAACTCCGCCAGCAGCGACGCCATCGCTGCATCCATCTCGCAGGGGCTTACACTCGTTCACTTTTCAGCTCAACTTAAGCGCTTTCTGTGAGATAGGGGGTGCATGCCAGGGGCGTTTAGGGGGTGTTGAGGAGATGTTCGGGGGTATCAGGGGGTGGCTGGGGTGTATTTCGTGTCAGAAACGGCTCAGGTTGAGCTGAGAAGTGGGCGAGTGTAAGCCCCTGCCATCTCGCCGCCGCCGCCGCCGCCGCCCATCATCGTCGGCACTCAAGATTTCAACACCGAGTCCGACGCTATTGTATCGAACGCCCGTGCGGGTAACGCAATGGCGCTGGAGCAATGCCTGTGCAAACAAAACGAGCCGCGGCGTGCGCTGTTTTGGGCAGAGTGGCGGTGAGCGCGCGACGGAGCGACGCCGCGCAACCAGTTTTTGGAAGCATCGAACCACGAACCTCGAACCAACACAACCCACGCGCGCCTTGCGCCGACGAGCGTGGGTAACACTCACTTTTTGGCTTAACCTGAGCACTTTTGATGGTGTATGATGCGTGTATACATCTACAAAAGTGGCTCAGGTTATTCCGAGAAGTTGACCATCGAGTGGAGGGGCAGATGACGGGAAACGCCATTGAAACCTCCAGCAGAGCTCGAGGGTTCTCCGCTCTCGCGGCGCACCATCCACCGCCGCCTCCACGCTCGTCGCATCTCAGTCGCCGGCTCGGCGGCATCTCACACCAGCCGGCGCCGAACCTGAACGACCATAAGAACACCCGTCACAGGGCGTGGTTCATAAGCTTGAGCAGAGCCTCGCCTAGCAGGTGAGCCGCATCCCCACAGCCCCATCCGCCCACCCCGCCCTGTGCCCAACGCTTCACCCCTCGCCCTCGTCGATGCCGAGCGCGCCTGTCACCTGCTGTGCATCCACCTGTCGCTGACGGCTAAACGACGGTTCCCCCTCCTCTCCTCAGGTTGTGACGTTGCGACACGACGTCAGAGGATGGCATGTGCTATGGAGGCGAAGGCGTACCGCCCGCACGTGGCGCTGGCCCCTCGCGCCGCCGCCACTGCCGCCTCGTCCCGTCGGCGGCTGGTGGGTCGGGCGCGGCGGGCGCCCGCCAGCCGCTCGCTCGCGCTGCGGGTGGATATGAGGGTGGAGGGCGGTAGGTTGAGGCGGTGGAAGAGGGAGGAGGAGGAGGAGGGGCCGGGGCAGCAGGGCGGGGGCGCGCGGGGCCCGGGTCAGAGCCACGGGAGGTCCGAGGCGCCGCTGGGCGACGGCCGCGGTGGCGGCCGCGGTTTCAACGACAGTGGCAGCCCCACGCCCCGCGACCCCGCGCCCTCTCGCCGCGCACCGGGCTCGGCTGGCATCTCGAACAAGCTGCTGAACAGTCGTATCTCGGGGGCGAGCAGAGTGGAGGAGATTCTCGACGTCGTGGATGAGCACCACGAGGCGTTCAATTACGTCAACATCGCGACCGCCGTCACGCGCATCGCCAAGCTTGCGAGGCAGCAAAGGCGCTCTGGCAGCTCGAACGCAGTGACACAAGATGCTCCACTCGCATCCGACGAGCGCTACGCGAAGCTGATGGGATTGGTGGTGCAGCAACTCCCAAGTTTCGAGGCTCGAGCCGTGGTAAACGTGTTTTCCGAGCTCGCCACTTTGCAAACCGAGTGTGGAGTCACGGCTGAAGTGGACCTCCTCGTGCTTCTGGGAGCAGCGGTGGAACGAGTCGCCCCCGACATGACCGCTCAGGCTGTCGGCATCAGCCTCAACGCGTATTCCAAGCTGGAGGAGGCGGCGGCAGAGATGCCGCGGTCGCTGCGAGACGCGCTGGCCGGGGCTGCGGAGAGGGTGGCCCCCGACATGAACGCCCAGAACATCGCCAACGCTCTCAACGCGTATTCCAAGCTGGGGGAGGCGGCGGCGGAGACGCCACGGTCGCTTCGGGACTCGCTGGCCGAGGCTGCGGAGAGGCTGGCCCCCGACATGAACGCTTGGAACGTCGCCAACACTCTCAACGCGTATTCCAAGCTGGAGGAGGCGGCGGCAGAGATGCCACGGTCGCTGCGGGACGCGCTGGCCGAGGCTGCGGAGCGGGTGGCCCCGGACATGAGCGCTCAGGCTGCTGCCAACACCCTCGACGCGTATTCCAAGCTGGAGGAGGCGGCAGCGGAGATGCCGGGGTCGCTGCAGGACGCGCTGGCCAAGGCTGCGGAGAGGGTGGGCCCGGGTCAGAGCCGCGTGAGGTCAGAGGCGCCACGGGGCGGCGGTCGCGGCGGTAGCCGCGGCGTCAGCGGCAGTGGCAGCCCCACGCCCGGCGCCCCCGCGCCAACTCGCCGCGCATCGGGCTCGACTGGCATCTCGAACAAGCTGCTCAACAGCAAAATCTCGCGGGCAAGCAGTGTGGAGGAGATTATGGAGCTTGTGGATGAGCACCACGAGACGTTCGACTTCATACACGTCGCCACCGCCGTCACGCGCGTCGCCAATCTCGCGAAGGTGACTTGGGACGTTCCCCATGCATCGGACGGGCGCTACGCGAAGCTGATGGGCTTGGTGGTGCAGCAACTCCCAAGCTTCAAAGCTCAAGCGGTGGTAAACGTATTCTTCGGGCTCGCGACTTTGCAGGTGGAGTGTGGAGTCGCGGCTGACGCAGAACTTATCCTTCAACTAGGTGCGGCGATTGAACGAGTCGCCCCCGTCATGAACGCGCAGAACGTCGCCAACACCCTCAACGCGTATTCCAAGCTGGAGGCAGCGGTGGCGGAGATGCCGCGGTCGCTGTGGGGCGCGCTGGCCGAGGCTGTGGAGAGGGTGGCCCCCGATATGAACGCTCAGGAGGTCGCCAACACCCTGAACGCGTACTCCAAGCTGGAGCAGGCGGCTGCGGAGATGCCACGGTCGCTTCGCGACGCGGTAGCCGAGGCTGCGGAGAGGGTGGCCCCCGACATGACCGCTCAGGGTGTCGGCATCACCCTCAACGCATATTCCAAGCTGGAGGAGGCGGCGGCGGAGATGCCGCGGTCGCTGCGGGATTCGTTGGCCCAAGCTGCAGAGAGGGTAGGCCCCAACATGACCGCTCAGGCTGTCGGCATCACCCTCAACGCGTATTCCAATCTAGAGGAGTCGGCGGCAGAGATGCCGCGGTCGCTGCGGCACGCTCTGGCTGAGGCTGCAGAGAGGGTGGTATCTGATCATAGCCGCAGGAGGTCAGAGGCGCCACGGGGCGGCGGTCGCGGCGGCAGCTGCGGCGTCAGCGGCAGTGGCAGCCCCACGCTCGGCGCCCCCGCGCCCTCTCTCCACGCGCCAGGCAGGGGGGTTATCGAGAACAAGCACTCGACCGACATTGAATCTCCCCCTTGTCCTCCGTGCTTCTGTATGGGCATTTGAGCATTCATTCTCCTGGTGAGCTGAGCTCCGATGTCGGTCGAGTGCTTGTTCTGAATGACCCTCCTCGTGGGCTCAGCTGGCATCTCGAACAAGCAGCTGAACAGCCGCATCTCGGGGGCGAGCAGTGTGGAGGAGATTCTCGGCGTCGTGGATCAGCACCACGAGGGGTTCGATTCCATCAACATCACGACCGCCGTCACGCGCATCGCCAAGCTTGCGAGGCAGCAGAGGCGCTCTGGCAGCTCGAGCGTGGTGACACAAGATGGGCCACTCGCATCCGACGAGCGCTATGTGAACCTCATGAGTCTGGTGGTTACTCACCTCCAGACTTTCAAGGCTCGAGAGCTGGCATACGTGTTTTGCGGGCTCACCACTTTGCACAGCACAGCGTGTGGAGTCACGGCTGAAATCGGTTTCCTCGTGCAACTGAGTGCAGCGCTTGGACGAGTCGCCCCCGACATGAACGCTCAGGATGTGGCCATCACCCTCAACGCGTATTCCAAGCTGCCGGAGGTGACGGCGGAGATGCCACGGTCGCTGCGCGACGCGCTGGCCGAGGTTGTGGAGAGGGTGGCCCCCGACATGAATGCTCAGGGTGTCAGCATCACCCTCAACGCTTATTCCAAGCTCCCCCTGGCAGAGGCGGCGGTGGAGATGCCGCGGTCGCTGCGGGACGCGCTGGCCGAGGCCGCGGAGAGGGTTGCCCCTGACATGAGCGCTCAGAACGTCGCCAACACCCTCAAAGCGTATTCCAGGCTATCGGCGGCGGCGGCGGAGATGCCACTGACGCTGCGTGTAACTCTGACCAAGGCCGCGGCACGGAAGGGCCCCGACATGAAGGATATGGAGTTAGGGATGACGCGGCGGGCGTGTAAAAAGCTCGGAGTCGAGACGTAAGTTAGAAGTGATGTTGCCCTTCACAGGACTTAAGCGAGCTGTAGATAGTGTATCATCATCTGACAAAGTGCGCCAAACCACTTAGACACTTAGTCTAACTTAGTTACTGAGTCTGACTTAGTGCCCGCTGGACCAATCGGAACGCTCCAATTGGAGGTGTTAGTACTACTTGTTGCTAAGTGTGTAAGTGGTTTCACGCACTTTGTCATACCGTAGGTACATTGAATGAAGCGAACGTCGCTCACGGCGTCGGTACCAGGGCATTCCACTTCTCAGCTCCACCCCCGAGCCCGCGCCCGCCCCCTGAAACCATAGTGGCCGGGAGATGAAACGGGACGGCGCGCAGCGCGGTATGACTCGGTCCGGTATGACTAGGTCCGGTGGTCCGCCTCCCGTCTCCCCAACATCGACAACCCGACCGACCATCAAGTCAAGTCAAATCAAATTCTGCCTCATTGTTTCAGGCTTCCAACTCTGTGTTTAACAGCGACGCGACGCGACACCTTGTGTCACAACAGCACCGCAAGGACGCGCCCCGCGTCCCGCGCCTCACGCGACCCGCCTCTGCCTCCTCGCCCTCGCCCCCGTCAACGAGCAGAACATGAGGATGCGCGCGATGGTTCACGCGGGGCTGAGGCGCCTCGCGCCCCCCGCACTCTCAGGTGTCCTGCTCGCAACCGCCTCACCCTCTCACCTTCCTCCCTCCTCGCCTCAACTCGCCCTCCCCCTCTGCTCACCGGTATCCCCTCCAATGTCTCCCGCTACCCGCCTCTCCTCGCCCTCGACCTCGCCCAACCTGTCCCACCCGCTTCACCCCGGACTTTTCGTTTCGCCCGTCTCACCCGCCCCCCGCGCTCTCAAGTGTCCTGCTCGCACCCGTCTCACCTTCCGCCTTCCTCGCCTCAACTCGCCCTCCCCCTCCTGCTCCCCTGTCTTCCCCTTCGCCCCCGCCCACCTGTGTCACCCGTCTCAACACGGTCTCACCAGTGTCGCCCGTCCCGTCGCACCCGCCTCATCCGTCTCAGGTATCCAAATCGCACCCGCCTCACCCCGCCTCACCTCGCCTCACCCTGCCTCAACCCGCCGTCTCACCTTCCACCCTCCTCAACTCAACCTCCCCCCCCCCCACCCCCCTCCCCACCGCCCCCGGCTCACCGGTTTCCCCTCCTATCTCTCCCGCTACCCGCCTCTTGTCGCCCTCGCCCTCATCCTCCCGTCTCACCCGTCCTCCCCCGGTCTTCCCATCTCGCCCGTCTCGCTCGCCTCGTCGCCCGTCTCAGGCGTTCTGCTTGTCACCCTTCTCACCCCGTCTTTTCACCTTCCACGCTCACGCTTCTCACATCAACTCGCCCTAATCATAGCACCAGCTTCGCTCTCACCCACTCTACTTACCCGTCGCACCCGCCTCACCCGCCTAACCTCGCCTCGCCATCGCCCACACCCTTCCGCCGCACCCGTCTCACCCGTTCCCACCCGACTCACCCGGGTCTTGCCCCGTCACACCCCGTCTCAGGTGTCCTGCTCGCGCTGGTGCTCTTCGCGGCCGCGGCGGCCTCCGCTGCGGGACACGCGGGAGCCGAAGAGACGGTGGCACAAGGCCACAGCCGCCGCCGGCTGCTCGCGGTGAGCGCGGACGAAGACCTCGCGTTCATCACGGGCGGCATCGGCGGCAGGGGCTTATGCTCGTCCACTTTTCGGCTGGACGTGAGAACCTTTTGACAGAAACGTTGGCCCAGGGTGGTCAGTGGATTTCAGTGACAAGAACGGCTCAGGATGAGCTGAGAAGCGGACGAGTGTAAGCCCCTGATCGGAGGCGCGACGACCCGGCCGGACTCGGTGTCCTCGACCTCTGCGGATTGGACCACGACGACCGGGGAGTCGTCGGCCGGTGCCGCGTTCGCTTCCGACGACGCCCCGAGCCCTGACGCGGCCCTGAGGCAGGGGGGTCCACTCGTACTCTCCCCTTTCACTTCGCAGCTCAAACTGAGCCGTTTTCGCACGGACCCGGAGCTGCGCGGCGCCGCGTTGTCGACCGTCGACGCCGCAGGCGGGTCACGCCCTCCATTGCTTCGGCGCGTCCAAAAAGAGGTGGTCGCGACTCGCGAATTTGCGCCGCTGGCAGCGCACCGCTCTCATACGCGAGCTGCAGGCGCCGGCGCCTGATACTTCGCAGAACGATGTGACCGGGCTCCTCCGTCACTGAAATCCTTCAACCACCCAACGTCACGCCGCGTCGAGGCGTCGTGTGTTGCGACAGCGTTTGACACATCACCGGACTGCGCAGCGCTGACACCTCCGCCGAGAGCGCGGTCGCATTTGTGCACCTTGTCCCGCGGCTGCCCGTGGGTAGCCTCGCCACGGCCCCGCCGCGCACAGTTTCCGCTCCCGCTTGCTGGTCACTGGGATCTTGGCACCGACACGTGGAAGAGTGGAAGCCCCTCCTGTGAGGGAACTCACGAGCTTGCTTCCACTCGACCACTCCTCACTCCTCAGCTCAACCTGAGCCATTGTTGTCACCGAAACCCTGCAACCATCCAGCGTATCCCGCGAAGAGTACGCACGTCAAGCTGAGAAGTGGAGGAGTGGAAGCCCCTGCAACGAGGGAACTGACGAGCTTGATCCTGAACGGCCAGACCACACTGCTCCGCGTAGCCCAGCAGGCCGGGCCTTGCGCACATTACTCGCCACGTCATAGGACGCCAGTGAAATCAACAAACGAGGGTTCAAAATGCGCATCTATGATGTGACACCTGCCCCAATACCCTGGCACATATTGCTCGCCACGTCATGGGATGTCATTGAACTCAAGAGACACAATGAACGAGGGAGCAAAGTGTGTTTGATGACGGTACGAGCACTATCCGACAGGCCCAACCAGCAGGGCACCCCGCGGGCCACATCATCCAACTCACTTTTGACCCTCGTCTCTTGAGCTGAACGGCACCTGATGACATGTCGAGTAATATCCGCCAGGGGACCTACCAGCAGGGCACCCCGCAGCTGCGCATGGCCCAGCAGCAGCAGGACGAGCAGTGGAGCGTGTCTGCGCAGTCTCAGGCAGGCCCTCCTGACAATTATTGAACCCTCGGCAGGTGAGTTCAGCCAACCCTATGACGTGGCCTGGCGGACATTGCCCACACCATCATCCAACGCGCTTTAAATCCTCGTCTGTTGACTTAAACCCAGTGTCGGGTCTGGTATCGAAGGTGTAGTATCGAATCATGTTCGACCGATCAAATCTGTCCATTTCGAAAACCCCACCGACCGACTCGCCGACAGTCTGACCGCGTCCGATCCTTGAGAACCCTCGACGTCAAGGAGATCAGGGAGACTAGTGTCCCCGACACTGAGTTAAAACGACACCATACGACGTAGCCTGGCGGGCGTGTACTGCCCGCCACGTCGTCCAATGCACGTCGACCCCTCGCATCTTGAAACACACGGCAGCCAATGACAGAGCGAGCGATATCCGCCAGGCCCTACACGCGGCAACCGCAGAACCCGATCAACGTCACCGTGGATACCGTTGAATCCGACGACGCCGCGGCGGTGGTGGACGATGTGCTCGCCAACTTCCTCGGTGGGGCGGTACAAGTTGATAAAAGCGCCTGATTCAGCGCTTTCATCTTAACATATGAGATGATGGGAGAGAGAAAGCAGCTTCCGCGTCTATGAGGAGGCACCAGGCTTTCGCCCTGGCCCCCGTGAAACTGAAATCTGATTAACTCCTTTCAAGTTTTGCTTTCAAATTCAATTTGCGCCACTACTCCTGGAGGGGCTCACCGCATCCGGCACCGTCACCGTCGTCACACCCCCATCACCTGGGACACCTCCATCACCCGGGGCACCTCCGTCACCCGGGACATCGCCATCAGCCGACGACAGCGACGACAGCGACGTGCCTGGTCCCAGTGTCGGGGTGGACCCCGATGAACTACTTAAATTGGATAACAGCACGTCAGATGACACGGTGACCGGACAAGGTATGGGGGTTATTGAGAACAAGCACTCGACCAACGTTGAATTTCCAGCATGTAGCGTCTCATCCACATGCACCGCTCGTCCGTATCAGCTTAGGTACGCATTCTAGCTCATGCGCCGATCCCGGTCGAATGCTTGATCGCGACGACCCGGTCCTCCGCAATTTAAGCTATAGGACGCCCGAACTTCCCCACTCCGCTGTGCGCGTGAGACGAGTATGTGAGTGACTCTGAGGTGACTCCTAGAGCACCATTTAAGCTCTTTAGCTGACATGCCTTCACCTAGTCTGCAAGTGAAGAAAAATAAGTCAAGTCATGCGCTGATCCTGGTCGAGTGCATGTTCGCAATGCCCCTCCTGCAAGGCGAAGCCGCGAGCCGGGTGGTGAAGCCGGGCTGCCTCCCCGCGATGTACGCGGCACGCAAGAAACAGCCGGCGAGGTAAGGCGGTCCAGGTTCAGAGCGCCAAGTCTTTCCATATCGATATCGAGCATGACCATATCGATACTCCCATCTCCCATATCATTAGACCATATCCCACATCGATATTCATATTGACCATATCGATATGGTAGATACCATCGATCTCCCATATCGATCTCCCATATCGATCTCCCATATCGATATCGGATCTTGTCTTGTCACTGTGTGCAGGTTGACCCCGGATTGACCGCACTCGGTGGCAGCGATTGAAGCTGAAATGTGATGAGCCGCTATCAAATGGTGCTTTCAATTCCAACATGCGCCCCTCTGGCGAGGATCATCGGCGCCGCACTGGCCATCACCTTCAGCGGCGGCGAGTGCCGGGTGGTCCCTGGTAGGTTTTTACACTCGTTCACTTCTCAGCTCAACGTGAGCCGTTCTCGTTGCTGAAATCACCCAATATGTCCCACAAAACAGTTATTACTGCTATATACCGTGGTGGTGGAATCTGAATACCTAGGTTGAGCTGAAACGTGGACGAATCGCAGGGATCACACTCGTGAACTTGTCGGCTTTACATGAGCCGTTTGTGCCCATGAAATCACCCAAAGTATCCCACAGAAAGTGTTTACGTTGAGCTGAAAAGTGGACGAGTGTAAGCCCCCAGTTGCTGGTATCATTCCTGGCACCCGCAAGGTTGAGTGCGACTCGCCCAGCATCGCCTACTCAGTGGTCCCCGGAGGATTCGAATGGCAGGGGGTTCATTGAGAACAAGCACTCGTTCCGATATTGAATAGACGAACCGAATCTCATGTCCATATGAGCATTCACCCTCAAGGTAAGTCATAGCCATCATGCACCGATCTCGGTCCGAGTGCTTGTTTTCATTGACCCTTGTGAGTGGACGCACAACTCGCCGGAGATGTGGGCTGGGGAGTCCTGCGACGTCGACTCGTGGCAGGGGGGGTGTTGAGAACAAGTACTTGGCTGACGTTGAATCGCCTTCCAGGGTTTAGGGCTTAGCGTTTAGGGTAAACCCTGGGATCCATGTGAACACATACTCGGTTGACGTTGAATCTCCTTCTCCTACCGGCCACCCCGCGTGTCGTCTGCAAGTATGTGCACTCACACTGAAGAAGGTAAGTCATGCTCCGATTTCACTTCGTGTGCTTGTTCTTAATGACCCTCCTGCATGGTGCATGATGGCGCCGCAGCGCGACGACATACCGACCGGGAGCAACTCGACGGACGACGCCGGTAAGACCTGACAGATAATACTCGCCACGTCATGTGACTACATTTGACTCAAGAAACGAGGGTCTAAATTGTGTAGGATGACGTGGCTGGCATTGACAGATGCTGCTCGCCACGTTATGTGATTCCATTTGACACAAGACACGAAGGTCTGATTTGTGAAGGATGACGTGGCAGGCATTGTCCGTTAGACCCTAGACGCCGCGATCGCCCGGCGGATGGCGTGTGCCCAGCGCAGCACGGATTCGCTCATCGACTCGGCGTTTTCTGATGTCGACAAGTTTCAGCTACTCTGAGAGTGGAGAGCGAGTACGAGCATACGGCTAGTGCTATGAACAACGACTATGAATACTATCCGACAAGACTGAGTGGACGCGGTGGGGCGCGCGGTGTGTATATGGCGAGCGGGACTTACGTGGCGGCGGTCGGGAGGTGAACATATTAGAAATGCTGTCTGAGAGGAGAGAGCAGCAAGCAGCAGACTCATATAATGATATAATTACAAAACGCGCACAGCGATTGCTTTCCAAGTCACCAGAACTTAAGCACCGACTTAATCCAGTTCCTTTGAGCCGGACATCAATGCCTCGATTTCCTCAAGCGATTTTCCCTTGGTCTCCACGACAGTGAAGTATATTGAGGTCAGCGCCACTACCCCCATCGCCGAGGGCCTGGCGGATATAGTTCGATACGTCATCCAACGCACATTGAACCCTCATCGCTCGAGTCAGACGGCACCCTATGACGTGGCGAGCAATATCCGCCAGGCCCGCGTCATCCAACGCACTTTGAACCCTCATTTCTTGAGTTAGACAGCACCATGTGACGTGGCGAGCAACATCCGCCAGGCCCTACCATTGCCGAGAAGAAGTAGTATGTCCCCGCGGTGCCGAAGGTGGAGAAGAGCGAGGGCAGGGACAGGGAGACGAGGAAGTTGGACGAGAAGTTGGTCAGCGTCGCCGTGCCCACAGCGGCGGATCGCACCCGCTGCGGGAAAATCTCCCCCACCAGCAGCCACGCGATAGGGCCCAGCGGATTTTGCATGCTCGACACTAAAACTCAGCGTCTGCGTGACCAGTCACGCTTATCTCCTCGAAACTGAGGGTCTATTTACTCAAGGATGGCGACCCGGTCGGACCTCTGGCGAGTTGGTCGATGGCATCATCAAAATGGACAGTACTAATTGGTCGCACGGGATTTGATCTTCGATACAAGACCTGACACTGAGTTCAACTAAAATCGCGAGGGTTGAATGGGATGTATGACATGGCAGACATAATTCGCCCGGCCCAACCATGCGATGGGCCCGAAGGAAACCTGATACGCGCCCACGTACATGAAGATGGCCGCCACGGATTAGGGGCACAAGATGACTTTGAATGCAAAGTTTGTGTAATGAATGGGCTCTCAACTCCCCAAATATCTCCTCGAACACCACCAAAAGACGCGTGCGGCGTGAGGCGGGCGTGAGGCGTGAGGCGTCTTTTGATGAGAAGGACCAGGATCCGTGTCACATCAGTTTGAAAGCGGTCCATCCCACTTTAGCTTCAAGCGCTCACGGCAGGCGTGGTCAACAACTCGGGGTTGAAATGCACCACCGTACCACGGAGAGGCGCGCCACGTTTTCGTCCACGTTGCCGCCCGCCAGCGCTGAGGAGCACAGGCCCAGGAGGATGGTGGCCACCGTCATGACCGCCACGCCGCCGACGAGTAGGTTCGCAAGTTGGAATTGAAAGCAAAGTTAACAAGCGGTTCATCATAATTTAGCCTCAACTCGCCGAAACCAGGCGCGGTCAACCCGGGGTCAACCCGGGGTCATCATGGGGTCAACCTGGGGTCAACCCGAGGTCAACCTGGGGTGAAGTTGGGGTCATCATGGGGTCAACCCGGGGTCAACCCGGGGCTGCACTTGGGGTCAAGCTGGGATCGACCCCGGGTCAACCTGCGGTCAACCCGGGGTCAACCTGCACCGCCCTGCCGAGGAGGAGCGGCCGCCGCCCCACGCTGTCCACATATTTCACCGCGAACCCCGTCATGAGGAGCTTGAACCCTCCCAGGATGACCGCCACCCTGGCAGGAGGGTCATCGAGACCGAGCACTCGAAACGAGATCGGAGCATGACTTACATTCAGGGTGCTTGCTCGTACAGACGTGCGGACTCGGTTCATCGATGCAGCGTCGGTCGGGTGCTTGTTCTCAATACCCCCCCTGCCCCGCGCTGTTGCTGGCGTCGTACCCCGCCGCGATGAACACCTGCTCCGCGTAGTACAACACGCTGGGCTGGCCCGTCATATAGTGGCGCAAGTTGAAATTGAAAGCAAAGCTTGAGAGCAATTCATCATTTCTTTGCTTCAAGGCGCTCAAACCAAGTGCGGTCAAGACGGGGTCAACCTGGGGTCAAGCCGGGGTCAACTTGAGGTCAACCTGGGGTCAACGTGGCGTCAACCTGGGGTCAACCTGGGGTCAACCTGGGGTCAAACTGCGGTCAACCTGCACCGCCCCACCGTGATCTGCTGAAAGAGCACGATAGAGAGGCCGATGTACAGCGGTTTCAGGTTCTCTTTCCGCGTTAGTTCCATGATGCCGCCTACGCCCGACTTCTCCGCCGCCGCCGCCATTGATACCAACTCCCCCTCGATCACGTCTGGCGTCGTCTTTGAGGGCCTGGCAGATATTGCTCAAATCGTCATAGGGTGCCTATTACCTCTCGAGACGAGGGTCCAAAGTGCGTTGGAAGGCAGGGCCTGGCAGATGTTGCTCGCCACGTCATAGGGTGCCCAGTAATTGGAGAGACGAGGGTCCCAAGTGCGTCGGATGACGTGGCGAGCAGCATCTGCCAGGCCCTACCGTCTTCCGCCCGCGCACGCGCACCAATGCCTCCCGCGCCTCTGCCAGCGGCCGCCCCTTATGGGCTGGCGGATATTGCTCTCGACGTCATGGGACGCCATTTAATTCAACACATGAGATCTCAACATGCGTGTCGATGACGTGGCTCCCCCAGCAGGCGCCCTGCAGCAGCCACGCACATATTGCTCGCCACCCGTAGATGTCATGTACCATGTACCTCAAGAGACAACGGTTCAGAGTGCGTTGGATGACGTGGCGAGCATTATCCGCCACGCCCTACTTCCCCTGCTGCAGCAGCCACCGCGGCGAGTCAGGCAGTCGCAGCATGCCCAGCGACAACACCCCCGAGAGCACCAGTGAGCTCAACAGCAGCGACCGCCAGCCCTCCTCCTGCCAGGAGGGTCATTGACAGCAAGCACTCGACCCGAGGTTGGAGCATGACTTACCTTGAGTGTGAACCCCATAAAGACGCGCGGAGGAGGAGGAGAAGGAGGAGGAGAAGGAGAAGGAGGAGGAGGAGGAGGAGGAGGAGGAGAAGGAGGAGGAGGAGATTCAGCCTCGGTCGAGTGTTTGTTCTCAATGACTCCCCTGCCTGGCCCACGATGGCGTAGCTCCCCAGGTACCCCAGTAGGATGCCGCCCACGATGAAACACTCCTTGAGGGAGATGAGCAGCCCGCGCACCGAGGACGGCGCTGTCTCCGCGATGTACACGGGCGCCGAGTGCATCGCAAACCCGCAGCCGAGCCCGTACAAAAAGCGGCCCAGAACCAGGACCTGCAGTGTGGGCGCCGCGTCGGAGGGTCATTGAGAACAAGCGCTCGACCGATATCGGAGCATGACTCACCTTCAAGGTGAATGCTCATACACGCGCACGAAGGAGGAGGAGGAGATTTTGTCGATTCAACGTGGGTCGAGTGTTTTTTCTCTCTTACCTGCTCATACAGACAGACGGAGGAAGAGGTGATGATTTCGTCGATTCAACGTCGGTCGAGTGCTTGCTCTCAATAACCTCCCTGCCGCGCCTTGCGTGATAGCGCCGATGGCATAGAAGACAGCAGCCAGCTGCAGCTCACGCTTGCTACCGAGCTTGTCGCCCAGCTTGATCGCCGCCGCTGCCGAGGCCACCAGTGCGCCAGCCAGCGAGGTGCTGACCACCAGCCCCTGCTGGAAGGGGTCCAGGGCGTACCAGTCGGTAGAGCCTGGCAAATAGTGCCTACTACGTCAACCAACGCCGTCTGAACCCTCGTCTCTTGCATTGAGTGGCATCCTATGTCGTGGCGAGCATATCCACCAGGCCCTACCAGTCGGTACCGCTCGTGGTCGCGTCCGTCAGGGACGTCAGCGCGCCGCTAGTTATGGCCTCGCGAATAATGCTCGCCAAGTCTTCTGACGCACTTTGACCTCTGTTCTCTTGAGTTCATTGGCACTCTATGACGTGGAAGGACCTGGCGGATGTTGCTCGCCACGTCTCCCGACGCACTTTGAACCCTCGTCTCTTGAGTTTAAAGGCACCCATTCGTATGACGTGGCGAACAACATCTGCCAGGCCCTGCCGCTAGTGGAGCCGATGTCCCACCCGAACAGCAGCCCCCCGATGGCCGGAAATAGAAACGCGAGGCCGGTCACGCTCCAGTCGATGTCGCCCTTGCCCGCGTATAGGGCCTGGCAATTGTCGCTCGCCACTTGATGGTCATCCAACGCGCTATGAAGCTCCTTTTCTTGAGTTAAATAGCAACCTATGAGCTGACGAGAAGAGTAAGGATGATTCGGGACCTCAGAAGAGGGCGGAGACAGAGGAGGAGGAGAAGGAGGAGGGGGAGGGGGGGTGGGAGGAGGGGGTGGAGGATGAGGCGAAGCTGCACGTTCGCGGCGTGGGTGCAATGCAATGACCTCTCAGGTATACCACGGTGCAAGCAGCGAGCAGGTCGCCCCCTATCCACCAGGCCCTGCCCCCATCCGCGGCGCTGCGATCGCCCGGCAGGAGCGCCTCCTCGACGTTGAAGGATTCGTACTCGGTGGTGGATGTGGAGGTGGTGTCGTCGTCATTGGAGGAGGAGGCGCCGACGCGGCTGCTGCCGTTGCGGAGCATGGTGGTCCACCGCGCGCTCCACCGCGACCGCGCGAGTGATGCCGCGCGGCAGGGGCTCACACTCGTTCAATTCTCAGCTCAACTTGAGCGCTTTGTATGTGATAGGGGGTGCGCGTCGGGGTTGTGTAGCCCGTGTAAAGGGGGTGTTAGGGGGTGTATAGGGTGTGTTGGGTGTTCTTGTGTGTCAGACACGGCTCAAGTTGAGCGGAAGTGGGAACGAGTGTAAGCCCCTGCCGCGCGGCCGCGGGTGTTCCGGCCCGTGCAGTCCAGCGTGGCACTCGCCGTAGTAACGTTGGGCCGACTCTCAGCAGCTGCGACGCATCTAGCGGGCGATACTGCGGCGGCGCCAGGGGCACCCTTGGTTCCGGCGCGGGTGGACGACCGGGGGGAGGGTCTTACCGAAGCGCTTGCGGTCGTGTGCACTAGAAGCATGCCTCGACGTGTGTCGAGGTGCGACAGAGAGTGCGTGAGCACGAGGGGCTGCGCGCAAGCCAAACGTTGGACAAATCAGATCTTTGTCTGACGTGTTATTTTGTTGGGCCAGTGTCCAGTATGACTACCCCCTGACTCCCCTCAGTACATCCTCTCGACCAATCAGGGATCATAACACAATTCAACAATGACGGACTCGCCGTCTTTTTGCCATCTTTTGCCTCGACTCATTGAGGCGAGGGTGGAGGGCGAGGGTGGACGACCATCTTTCGTCGTCGTCCCCCTCGCCACAAGCGCGTGCCCGCGCCCCCGTGAGTTGCAGTGTGCGCGTGACTGCTCCCCGTGAGGCTACCCGTGATCCCGGTGGACGGGTTGGGCGTGATATTCCAGGAGCTCAGCAACTCAGCACAAGCCAGGAAGCGAAGGCATCGGCACCTGACGGTCAAGCAGAAACAAGAAACATGAGCGACTCGTTTTGGAAGCGGCGGGTGGAGCGCGGTACGAGCGAGCCGGGGGGTGCCTCTCTACGTATCCCAAGCGCCAAGCGCCGAGCTGTTTGCCCCGGTTTCCCGTGCGTAGCGCATCAAGGTTCCCGCTACACGTTTCGCTCGCTCCCCGCGCGACCCCTCACGCTGCGTTGCCAACGCTCTCGTGACGCCATCACATCACATTCAGGACGCTGTGTCAGACCAGGGAGGAGGATGCACGTGCACCGATGCACAGACAGTACGGGAACGAGTGGCCAGGCCAGAGATGTGGAGGCAACGAGTGTGTGCGGTACGGTACACTGGTTCACTATGAGCAATCTACTGTGGTGCTAACAGACAGTCGCTCCCCTCACCCCGCGCAAAGCAGAGGAGAATGAAGTTGCCCACCGGATGGCGCAGGCGGAGGCGGGCATGTCGCGGCACGCGCACCCCACCGCCTCGCGCTCCAGCCTCAACGTCATGGTAGGGCGGTGCAGGTTGCAAATATCAAAACTCGTGTTGTATAGAGTCTAGGCATAAGGCGCACATGGTTTCAGCGCCTGAAGCTGGAACATCGTCCACTGCTTTCCAACGGTTGATTCCATTTCAACTTGCGCCGCTACGTCACGGGGGTGCCTCACCTATACGGGAGGAGGAGGGGAGGCGCGGGGAGTCTTGGAGGGCGGGCGATGTCGGAAGTGCTGGTGGGTGCCGCCCGCAGCGTTGGCTCCCTTTGGTTTTTCGTGTTGGCAGTTGGCACCCCTCCCCCACTCACAGCAAGCGAACGAGAATGAGCACGCGCGCGCCAAGCACTGGACTCACCACCACCCGCCCGCACTCCCTACATCACACAGAGGGTGACACACGACGAGGCAGCGCCGCCGCTGGACAACCCATTCGGGATGTCGTCCACCGCTGGGCGTTGGCTGGACGACTCCGCCGCGGCGGTAGGGAATGGCGGGTGTTTCTCGCCACGCCTAGGGTGCCTTTGAACTCAAGAGACGAGGGCCCAAAGCGAGGTGTATAACGTGGCGGGCACCGGTACACTACCTGTTAGTCCCCATGATGCTCGCCACGTCATAGCGTGCCGTTTATCTCAATAAATGAGGGTTCAAAGTGCGCGCGGTGACGTTGCGAGCAATATCTTCTAGACCTTAGGCAGCGGCTCGGCCAAATAATGACGGCCGAGGCGGGAGCCGGGGCGCGTCGCCAGCGTTCTCGGAGTTCGCCGTCCCCAACAGCCGCAAGGGCGCGCCGTCCACGGCGTTCAGCCACGAGTATCCCGCCACGCCCAACTTCAGCGAGGTAGGGCTTAATGAGAGCGAGCACTTGACCGAAGTTGAATCAACGAACCGAGTCCGCGCGTCTGTATGAGGGGCTCATCACGAACAAGCACTCGATCGACGTGGAATCGGCAACGCGAGTCCGCGCGTCGTATGAGCCTTCACCGTGACGGTACGTCTCAAAGTAATTCTCCGATATCAGTTCGAGCGCTTGTTGTCAACGACCCTCATGCCAGGTGACGGGGACTTCCGAGGTGGACCCAGAGATGATCGAGCGGCTCGAGCGCCTGGAGATGGCGCTAGTGGAAGAGCGCAAGGTGGGGTGGTGTAAGCTGGAACCGAATGAAACCTGTGTTGAAAGCGCCTGGTTTTAGTGCTTGAAACTAAAATACGACAGGATGCTTTCAAGTTGTGCTTTCAATGTCCGCTCGAAACTCTAAACCCTCAACCCTACATCCTAAACCCTATACCCTAAAGAAAGGCGCGCACCACGGTGGAGGACCGCCTGCACAAGATCATGGAGGAGGACACCAAGTCCGCGCCGGGGGGCGGCGTCGGCGGGATGGGAAGGGCGGTGGCAGGGGTAGGGCTTGGCGCATGTTGCTCGCCACATCAAAGGGTGCTATTGACATCAAGAGTCGAGGGTTCAAAGTGCGATGAAAGACGTGGCGAGCAATAGGGCCTCGCGGATATTGCCGTTTAAATCCAGAGACGAGGGTATCAAGTGCGTTCAATGACGTGGCGAGCAATATCCACCAGGTCACGTCGTAGGGTGCCGTTTAACTTAGGGGCGAGGGTTCGAAGTGCGTTGGATGATGTAGCGAGCAATGTCTGGCAGGCCCTAGGTCGGGGGCCGCGGAACGGGGAGGGCGGTGGCAGGGGGAAAGGCGGGCGCCGGCGGGAGGCAGGGGGCTGTCAGACATTGCTCGTTACGATATAGGATGCCATGTAACCCAAGGAACGAGGGTTCACGACGCGTGTCGGTGAAAGGGCCTGGCAGATATAGCTTGTCGCGTCATAAGATGCCATGTCACCTAAGAAATAATACGTTGGGTGACGAGGCGAGCAATGTCTACCTGGCTCTACCCTGTGGCCGGTTGGCGCGGGGGGCGGCGGGGCGGGCAAGTCGGGGCCGGGGGCGAAGCCAAGCGCCACCAGGCTCAAGACCGCACACGCACCCAACGGAACGGTTTCCGATCAGCGGAAGGCAGGGGCTTACACTCGTCCACTTCCCAGCTCAAATTGAGCCGTTCTTGGTCACTGAAGCCACAGCAAGACACCACTTTTCAGCTCAACCTGGGACATTTTTGTCACCAGTCTCCCATCATAGCCCGCAGAAAGTGCTCACGTCTAGCCGATAACTGAACGCATGTAGCCCACAAAAAGCCCTTACGTTGAGCTGAAAAGCGGAAGAGTGTAAGCCCCTGGCAGAAGGCCGTGATACTAGCCGCGTCAGAGCGGAAGGCTGCACTACTAGCGGCCAAAACGGCCGCCAAAGGGGGCGCGCTGGTGCCATCGTCAAGGCCGCGTAGCGGAATGTTGTGATACTAGCCGGCGTAGGAGCGGAAGGTTGCATTACAGTGCAGCGAAAGGACTTGTCGTAATGCCCCTTCTCCCCACCGCCGATGAAGGGGACATTTGTCGTTTCAAAACATTCAGTCTAACTCGACGAAGGTACTGAGATGGAGCCACGGCAAAAAATCAAATTATTACGAGCTCGGCGCACCGCCGATAATCGCCCCGCTGTGTTCTCTGTGACGTCCGTCACGCTGTGAACTCTAGTGCGGCCGGACGCAATTCTAGCGGCTGATATGACAAAGTGCATGAAGCTGTGCATTTTGGGGCCCTTGCTCAAAAACTTCAGCTCAAGATTTTTGAGTTAAAAGCCGCCATATCAGGTGTGAGTTGAATTCTTTGAGCAAGGGCCCGAAAAAATATAGCTACAGGCACTTGCTCATAGCACGCCCAACGAGTCGTTTAGCCACCTCGTAGTTTATCTATTTGTCCGTCACCGCCTGTTGCCGCCCCTGCCGCCTCAGATTCTGCACCAAATCGTCTTGCGCAATGTGCCTCCGTGTAGCGGCACAAGTCGACGTTGAAAGCATAATTTGAAACCAGTTATCACATTGTGGTTTCAAGCGCTGAAACTGGGCGCTATCTACAGAGTGGCAAGTGGTACGATTACAGAGCAACACACACGCTGGCGGTGAGTCACACACGCTATGGCCAATGATGATTTTTTCTGTGTGTGCAAATACCGCATCAACCAGGGGCTTACACTCGTCCACTTTTCAGCTCAAACTAAGCCATTTCTGACACAAAATGCACCATGATATTCCCCACTACTCTCACACCTCGTAAACACCCCCTAATCGACCCCTGAATGCACCCCTTGACCCACAACAAGCGCCTACGTTGAGCTAAAAAGTGGACGAGTGTAAGCCCCTGGTCTCAACCTGCACCGCCCTACCTGAGCCCCTCAAAGTCGCTCTCGTATTCTCCATAGTCGAAGTTGAGCGACAACGTGGAGAAGCCCGACGTGTGCCCGCCCCCTTTTGCACCACCCCGACTGTCCTGCCCGCGTAGTAGCGGCGCAAATTGAAATTAAAAGCAGTCTTGAAAGCGCTGCATCATTTCTCACTTTAAGTCTCAATGACCCTCCTGCCTTGTGGCAGACCTTACAGGGAGATTATTTTGAACAAGCACTTGACCGACCTTGAATAGCTTGAGCTGAAACCAGGCAGGTTTCAAAGCGGGTTATAACCAGGGTCAATCAGCACCACCCTACCGTGTAGTTCGCACCACACCATCATGCGGTCGTACGCCCGCGCCGCCTCCTCCTCGTGGTCGAAGCAACCCAGCGACGTGGGCTTGCCGTTGCGCCTGAACTGTGCCTCCCAACGCCGGGTTGTAGCCTCGCAAGTTGAAATGGAGAGTAAAGTCTGAAAGCAGATCGTTATGTTTCAGTTTCAAGCTCTGAGAGCAGGCGATTTCCAAAGAGTAGCACGCGGTAAGAGCGCAGAGCACCACACACGCGCAATAAGTCATAAAAGCCAACGACGACTTAATCCATGCATGCAAGCACAGGTTTCAACCTGCACCATCCTACCGGGTGGGGAACGTCTGGTGCACCCCCCGGTACTTTGATGTGTACGTGCGCCCCCAGGAATAGGGCCTGGTGGATAATGCTCGCCACGTCATCAAACGCACTTTGTACCCTCGTCTCTTGAGTCAAATGGCAAACTATGACGTGGCAAGCATTATCCACCGGGCCCTACCGAAGAGACCCCCTTTTGTCGCGCCACTTTGTGCACCGACTGCCTCACGCCAGGGGCTTACGCTCGTTCACAGTTTCGGCTCACCTTAAGCATTGTGAGTGGGATACGCCGGGTGGATTCAGGGTTTCAGTGACGAAAACGGCTCAGATCGAGCTGGAATGTGGACGAGAGTAAGCCCCTGCCTGACGCCCACCTCAGCGGGCTTCCGCGTGTTTGGAGTCGCGCGGCTGTGCGCGGATGCCCCATCAGGTCTGTGGTCAGGGGCTTTCACTCATCCACTTCTCAGCTCAGCATAAGCGCTTTTGTGGTTACGTTGGCTCAACATAAGCACTTTTGTGGTTACGTTGGGTGGTTTCAGTGGCGTGTATAAACAAGATCGTTGGGCCATGACTCGTCACGAACTGGACTCAAAACGGCTCACCGACCAAAACAGCTTAGGTTGAGCTGAGAAGTGGACGAGTGTAAGCCCCCTGCTTGTGGTAGGTGAGGTCGCCGGGCCAACCCGGCACGGTGATTCGCTGCCGGTTGTCAGGGGCTTACACTTGTCCACTTTTCGGCTTGACGTGAGCACTTTCTGTGGGATACGTTGGGTGGTTTGAGGGTTTCAACGACTGAAACAGCGCAGGTTGAGTTGCAAAGGGGCCGAGTGGGAGCCCCTGCCTGTCGTTCATCTCAGATTCATCGTCGCTCTCCTCTATGTTCGGCCGGCCCTCGACGATCTTGGAGCGCCTGAAGATAGGGCCTGACAGATGATGCCTGTCACGTCATGCTCCACATTACAGACCTTCGTTCGAGGAGTGACATGGAATCACATGACGTGGCGAGCATCATCTGGCAGGTCCTGCACATTGTAGACCCTCGTTCAAAGAGTTGTATGGAATCACAAGGCGTGGCGAGCAACATCTGTCAGGCCCTACCTGAAGATGGAGGGCAGTCCGGGGAAGTTGGCCGCCCGCTCGCGCAGATGCAGCAGCGATACCGGTAGGCAGGGGCTGACACTCGTCCACTTTTCGGCTCAACTTGAGCGCATTGTATGGGATAGGGGATGCGCGTAGGGGTTGTGTAACCCGTGTGCAGGGGGTATTAGGGGGTATCAGGGGGTGGTAAGGGCGTGTAGGGTGTTTTCTTGTGTCAGACACGGCTCAAGTTGAGCTGACAGGTGGACGAGTGTAAGCCCCTGCCGGTAGGCGTGACAACTTGCCCTCTGAACCCGGGCTGGATGGAGCTCGTGTCGGCTGTGGAGTTGCATGCGCTGGCGAATCAGCGCCCTGTTGTTCGCTCGTCGCCAGCTGTGTGGCCCCCGTCCCTCGATCTCGTCCCCCCGCCCCCGTCCCATCCAAATTCAGCAGACTATCGAGCGCGGTGGCTGTGGACGTCGCCGGACCCGCGCGTCCACGGGCATCGGATGCGTCACGGAGCTCGGCGCCATGCGCATTGCCCGTGCCCATCGCGTTCGCCCTCTCAGCGCCCGACGGCCCGCGGTCCATCTAGCTGTTGTTGTTGTGAGGCTGACGGAGTGCTGGTGCCGACCCAGTACTCCGCTCAAGGGGCTCACTCTCGTCCATCTTTCATCTCACCGTAAGCACTTTTTGTTGACCATATCAGTGATGTCCTGTTTCAAATACGGCTCAGGTTGACATGAGAAGTGGACGGGGGAGGCCCGCGTTTGCCGGCTTGCCGCCTCTGCCGAAAACTCTGTCGAGCTTTGAAATTGTGTCCTGCGTTTCACGTCTCCGTCGCGCACATTGTGCTGCCCTGAACCTCTCAACACAGCAAGGCCGGGAAGCGCGGTCGGTCAGCTCACTCTCCCTCTCCTCGCCCGGGAGCCGCCGGAACCGGCGGTCGAGCCGGCGGTCCGGCGGCCATGTCGAACTACCCCACCTCCACGCAGAAGCGGCACTGGATCCTCACCCCGCAGGCCATCGCCGAGCGCCGCGCGGACGGCAGGGACTTCCTTCCACTCGTCCACTTCTCAGCTCAACCTGACCTTCTCCTCCTCCTCCGCCCAACCTCCTCCTCTTCCTCCTCTTCCTCCTCCTCCTCCTCCTCCTCCTCCTCCTCTCCTGTCTCCTCCTCGAGGTGAGCCGAACCACCCAACGTATCACACGAAAAGTGCTTACTTGATTCGAGAAGTGGACGAGTGTAAGCCCCTGGCGGACGTGCGCCACCGCGCCATCGAGAGCGCCACGGAGGCGCGGCTGACCTCGGGCGAGCCGTTGCAAGGGTGAGCCACGCATGAACATCGCATGCGTGCATCCCCCGCCGCCGTACCGACTCTGTGGTGGTCGCTTGGGGAGGGCGGGTCGTTGTTTGTTTGTGGGCGTTGTTGTTGTTTGTTTCCAAAGCTACGGAGGTCTGCGTCTACGCGCGTCGTATGTCCCCTCCCCCTTTCCAGAGGAACCACACCCGTCGCCTGCACCTTCGAGGGCCGCCTGACTACTCCCATAAGAAACACCGCCCACCAGGCGCCGAAGGCGGGAGAGTTCGGTCCCTCTTGAGTTGTAGTCTGTCAGCGGTTGCATCGCACGGTTGGATCTTCGATCTTCGCGCCGACCTTCCGTTTCCCTCCCACCTTGTGCTGGCCTCCTGCCGTGCCTTCTCAGGGACGCCCCGGAGCCACTGTCGGGCGAGGAGGAGGCCCTGCTGCGGCGGTACTACGAGTGTAAGATCCAGAAGGTGTGCGGCGCCTTCAGCCTGCCCACCAAGGCAGGGCCTTGCGGGTTGCTCGCCATGTCATCCAACGAGCTCTTGACCCTCGTCTCTTGAGTTAAATGGCACCTATGGACGTGGCCTGGCGGACAGTGCTCTCAACGTCCTCCAACACGCTTTGAACCGTCGTCCCTTGAGGTAGATAACACCCCAGCTCTTTGACATGGCGATCACTATCCGCCCGGCCCTAGACCACGGTTCAAGCCACCGCTATCGCTCTGTTCAAGCGCTTCTTGCTGGGCACCAGCCTGCTGCAGCACAACTTGAAGGCGGGGGACATACGGAGCGAGGAGCCACGCTATCCTCTACTTGTCAAACCACAGTTTGGTGAGTCGAACGGCATCCTCTGTCATCATCCACCGCCACGATTTTAATAACCACAGCTCTCGTTGCTACAACGTTAGCTACGCCTAGCAAGCAACTAGACACAGAATACGAAATGAGACGAACAAGTCGAAGTGTGGGCACAGGCAGAGCAGACAAGAACCACATTTTATTGCGATACATGACCTCCTCCGACCCGGCGAGCATCCCCGATGTGCTGGGCCCTGATACTCGGTGATGATGTTGGCCTCCATCTACGTCTCCTGCAAGGTGGAGGAGAACTACGTGTCCGCGGAGGAGTTTGGGAAGGGGATGCACGAGGCGGGGGGCTAATTGAGAACAAGCACTCCACCGTCGTTAAAACACCTCCTCCTCCGCGTGCCTGTATGAGCATTCACACTGAAGGTAACGCATGCTCCGATATCGGTCGAGTGCTTGTTCTCGACGGCCCTCCTGTTGAATCTCCTCCCTCTGCCACGCGCCTGAATGATCATTCACTCTCAAAGTCGAGCCTTGCTCCGATATCGGTATAATGCTTGTTCTGAATGTCCCTCCTGAGAGGACGCGTCTCGCGTGCTCAACGCGGAGCTTGCGTTCTTGGGGGGGCTGAAATTTCAGCTGGTGACATACTCGCCTTACCGATCCTTGGAAGGGTTTCGGAACGACATGGAGGAGAAGCTCAACGCGGGAGATGCGGGGGACGGGGTGCTCACGAAGGAGACATTGGACGAGTGCGTCGCTGCAGCTTGCAAGATAGCCGACCAGCAGATGCTCACGGTAGGGCGGTTCAGGTTGACCCCAGGTTGACCGCGCTTGGTTTCAGCGCTTGGATGGCAAATTACGATGGACTGCTGTCAAGTTTTGCTTTCAATTTCAACTTGCGCCGCTGCATCACGGACGCGCCGCTGATATACTCACCGGGTGGGGTCTGATGGATAGTGCTCGCCACATCATAGGATGTCAGTTTACTCAAGAGACGAGGGTACATAATGCGTTGGATGACAGGGCCTGGCAGATGTTGCTCGCCACGTCATAGGATGTCATGTAATCCAAGAAAAGAGGGTTCAAAATGCATGAAATGACGTGGAGAGCATCGTCCATCAGTCCCTATCGCTGGGGAAGCTGGCGTTGGCAGCCTTGCGGTCAGCCGCGCGCGCGCTGAAGCTGGAGGGGGTTTTAGAATACGTCCATAGCGTCGAGAAGCAGTGTCAGTCGACGGAACAGGGGGAGGAGGCGGCGGGTAATTTCTCGCAGAGTTTAGACATCATCGATGGGCTGGTCGAGGCGGGCGGTGACGAGCCAGCGGTTGGGCCTGGCAGATATTGCCTGCCACGTCATAGAGCGTCAATTTGGATCTGGAGATGAGGGTTCGAAGCGCGGTGATATCATGGCGAGCAATATCTGCCAGGCGGATTGCTCGCCACGTCACAGGGTGCCATTCAACTCAAGAGACGAGGGTCCAAACAGCGTTGGGTGACATGGCGAGCAATATCTGTCAGGCGGCTGTTGCTCGCCACGTTGTAGGGAACCATTCCATTTAATTCAACAGACGAGGCTTCGAAGAGAGCGTTGGATGACGTGGCGGGCAATATTTGCCTGACCCTAGGCGAAGGAGGAGGTGGTGAGGGATATTGATAAGAAGTTGAAGACGTGGCGCACCTCTAACCCTGCGGCGAAGGTAAGGCCTGGCGGATGTTGCCCGCCATATCATCACCCGTCTCGTTTCTTGACTTGAATGACATTCTATGACGTGGCGAGCAATAAGTGCCCAGCTATTGGGGGACGCCACGCCATCGACAGGCATTTTGTAATCGCATCCTATGACGTGGCGAGCAATGTCTGCTAGGCCTTAGGCGAAGGAGGAAAAGGAGGCGCGCGCTGATGGGAAATCGCAGCACAAGCGGCAGAAAAGTGTGGATGTGGGCAAGTTGGAGTCGGTTGTGTCGGATGCGGACGCGGAAATGGCGGCGCTAGACGGCCCGTGATTGGTCACAAGAGAGATAGAGGGAGAGAGAGTGCGCCACGTGTACAACTGATTGGTTGAGAGGGTAAGCGCCAAAAAAACGTGGATGTGGGCAAGCTGGAGTCGGTTGTGTCGGATGCGGATGCAGAAATGGCGGCGCTTGACGGCCCGTGAGGGAGCGCCAGGTGTACAACTGATTGGACGAGAGAGATAGAGGGAGAGATAGAGTGTGCCAGGGTGTACAACTGATTGGTTGAGAGGGAGCGAGGACCGCCACTGGACAGCCACTGGACCGCGAAGCTCAAGCTGGAGTCGGTCGTGTCGGATGCGGACGCGGAGATGGCCGCGCTTGACGGCCCGTGATAGGTGGGGGCAGCCAGTAGGGGCGTGACAGGTGGTGGGGCAGCCAGTAGGGGCGAGACATGTGGCGGGGCAGCCAGTTGGGGCGTGACAGGTGGCGGGGCAGCCAGTGGGGGCGTGACAGGTGGCGGGGCAGCCAGCGTGGACGTGGGCAAGCGGGAGTCGGTCGTGTCGGATGCGGACGCGAATATGGCGGTGCTGGAGGGCCCGTGATAGGTGGTAGGGCAGCCAGTGGGGGCGTGACCGGTGGCGAGGCAGCCAGTATGGACGTGACATGTGGCATGGCAGCCAGTTGGGGCGTGACAGGTGGCGGGGCAGCCAGTGGGGGCGTGACAGGTGGTAAGGCAGCCAGTAGGGGCGCGACATGTGTCAGGGCAGCCAGTGGGGGCATGACAGGTGGCAGGGCGGCCAGGCGGTGTGTGGAAGCGCGCGAGCAAGCTGGAGTCGGTTGTGTCGGATGCGGACGCTGAAATGGCGGCGCTAGATGGCCCGTGAGCAGAAGCGGGGGGTGTGTGGAAACCGGAACCGTCGTTCCATCGCGATGCGAATAGTCTGAGGCATAACTGATCTAGTGCATAATTAAACAAAGCTACGCTGTCGCCCAAAACGACATGAATAAACAGAGCTACGCTGTCGCCCAACACGAAGTTACCCGAAGGTAAAGACACGCAAAAGCACAAGCAGGTCCTTGACCGCCTCCGTCATTGGCGCCGGCGCGTTGCCGACGCGCCGCAGCGCCTCATCCGACGCCACGCCCTGGAGCAGCGACTGCACGGTCTGGCTGTATTTGAGCGGCATCAGAATGGGATCGAAGGTGTCTTGGCGTGAGCGCACCGCCATGTACTGCCACAAGTTGAACTTGAAAGCAAAATATTATTGCAGGTTATTGTATTTTAGGTTCAAGCCGGGCTTCAGAACCAGCAGTGCTAGCGCCTGTCCCAAAAACTCACCCGGTCCGCGTACCATGACGAGCAATTCTGGGTCAAAATATGTGGCTTGGTTCTGACATTCGGGTTCAAGCGCTGAAATCAGGTCTCGGTAAACACGGGTCGCAACTTGCACCACCCCACCGCGGCAGCGCCGATGTTGTCGCGCCCGTCAGCCATGTGAGTTTTGAGCTCCGGGGAAAGCACCGCGAGGCCGTCCTTGGCGTCCACTATGGCGCACCCCTTCAGCTTCCGCAGCATCACCTGCACCGTCGCCTGCTCCCGCGAGAACACTTTATCGAGATCCACCGCGAGCGTGCGGTCTCGATGAAGGGTCCGAGTTAAACATGTAAGCCAAAGTCAGAAAGCTATTCACTCTAGCTTCAGCATAAAACCAAGCGCTGACATGATGGATAGTTGTAGAATAGTAGTGCCCCTTGATACGGCCTTAAACCCTTACAGACGATGGGGTCTGTCCGCCTGAAGTGGCGGAGGGGGCTGGTTAATGCTCACTATATGAAGCGCCTTGGGGCTTGATGAACATTAGTGTAACATAAAAAATGCGGTCAACCCGGGGGCAACCTGAACCGCCTTACCGTAGTCTGTCACCTCGGCGAACCGGACCATGCAGTCGTGCATTCCGAGGTCCTTGTTCCACTTCGAGCTGGCCAGCATGAACGCGGGTGCCAGCAGCGCCAGGTCCGCGCAGAACGCCTCCTCGCAGGAGGGCCATTGAGAGGAAGCACTCGAAACGAGATCGGAGCACGACTTACCTACAGGGTGTATGCTCATACAGACGCACGGCCTTGGAGTGTCGATTCAATGTCGGTCGAGTGCTTCTCTTCAATGACCCTTTCATACAGCCGCGCTGAGGAGGAGGAGGAGATTCAACGTCAGTCGAGTGCTTGTTTTTAATAAGCCCCCTGCCTCGAGGGCAGTCTCCTTGGCGTCCAGCTCCACGTAGATGCAGTCGCGGTCCTCGGGCAACAGGTGCACGCCGCACTGCGACAACTTGGACAGCAGCTGGTGTGGTGACAGACGCATCGCGGACAGCGCTGCCAGCTCGGGCACATCGGGTGGGAGGGTCATTGAGAACAAGCACTCTAACCGAGATCGGAGCGTGACTTACGGGTACCTTCAGGACAGGCCTTCAGGGTGCAAGGGTCATTGAGAACAGCCACCTGAACCGATATCGGATCACGACTTACGGATCACTTTCAGGGCATGCCTCCAGGCTGTCAGGGTGGATGCTCATACAGACGCGGTGAGGAGACGGAGCAGATTCAACGTCGGTTGAGTGGCTGTTCTGAACCCCCCCTGCCGGCGGGGCCCGCCAGGCGGCACCATCCATCGCCCACCTCAATGTCGATGGGGGCAGCAAAGCGAGCACTCTTCGGCGTGATAGAGACGACACACGTCTCGCCGCCGTCGGTGGGGCGCATGCTCCACTTCCTGTAGGGCACCGTGGCGGAGGGTCATCGAGAACAAGCACTCGACCAGGATGAGAGAATGACTTCCCTTCAGGATGAATGCTCATACAGACATGCGGGCAAAGCGGAGGAGGAGGCGGAGATTCAACGTTGGTCGAGTGCTCGTTCTCGGTAAGCCCCCGCTCATGCAAACACACGGAGGAGGAGGAGGAGGAGGAGCAGGGGGAGGAGGAGAAGGAGGAGGAGGGGGAGGAGGAGGAGGAGGAGGAAGAGGAGGAGGAGG
>Ga0307489_10000228_pt1 | contig 31931 bp, 58 predicted proteins | sample SB12metaG_FD_202247 | JGI IMG/M metagenome (GOLD analysis project Ga0307489, IMG submission 202247) | Sea-ice brine microbial communities from Beaufort Sea near Barrow, Alaska, United States - SB 1.2 | ecosystem: Environmental > Aquatic > Marine > Coastal | place: USA: Alaska | collected... | reverse complement strand
AAGCGGCGCAAGTTGAAATTGAAAGCAAAACTTGAAAGCAATTCATCACGTTTGAGTTTCAAGCGCTTAGTTCCAGACGCTTTCAACGTAGGTTTGATAGGGTCGACCTGCACCGCCTCACCTCGGTGGAGAGGTAGAACACGCGCTTGATGGGCGCGGACAGGTCGTCGTACCCCGAGATGACCGTGTTGAAGTGTCGCAAGATGAATTTGAAAGCAAAACTTGTAAGCAGTATATCACGCTATAGTTTCAAGCGCTTCGTTCCAGGCGGTTTCAACTTGGGTTTCATAGGGTCAACCTGCGCCGGCCTACCTTGTCCATGTCCCACACGCTCAGCGGCCTGACTGTTAAGTCATACAGCCGGCTCTGAATCAACTCGCCCGCGCTCCACAGGTTCCCCTGCAACACTGCGTCGCGCACCCGCTCGATAGGGTCGACCAACCAAACGCTCGCCATGTCAGGGGCTGAGTCAACAAACGCTCGCCACATCACATAATGACATTCCGGTGAAGAAATAAGGGTGTAACACAGGAGTGATTAGGATAAGATACCCTTGTAAGTTAACCGTAAACAATAGAACCTCACTGCCAAGCGAAATACAACGAGCGGTGCTCAAGCAATAAGTACATGTAATTAAGTGTAGGTAATCAGGATACGTGGTGGATGACGTATCTCCGCATAATGAACTGGGCCCGACCGCTCGTGCCCCCCGGAGGACTTTTGCAACCCGCCCCAGAACTCGTGTGTGGGGACGTCAGGAACCTGCCCGGACTCCAGCACCTGGAACCAGAAGTCCGACGACATCGCCAGCGCAGCCTTCCCGCCCGCGCCCCCCAGCCCCTTCTTGCCCTTCTTGAACGAGTTACTGAACAGCTTGGGGTCCGCTGATGGGTGCGAGATTTGGTTCTGGCCCCGGATGGTGTCGCCGTTGACCAGGGCCTTACACTCGCTCCGATTCCTGCTCAACTTGAGCGCTTCTGTCCACCGTGTAACCCAACTTAACCCTGAATGTGTCCTGGAGTTGCTGGAGTTGAGCTCTAACGCAAACGAGTGTAAGCCCCTGCCGTTGACCAGCTCCGCCCCCAGCGCCACCCGCACGTTACCCTCTATCCAGGGGCTTACACTCGTCCCGATTTCAGCTCAACTTGAGCTCTTCTGCCCACTGTGTAACCCGACTTAACTCATGAATGTGTTCAGGAGTTGCTCAAATTGAGCTCTAACGTGTACGAGTGTAAGCCCCTACCTCTATCATGATGTTGGGCACCACGATTGACTCCGTGGGGATGCGGCTGACACGCGAGTACAGGAAGATCGCCGCTTCCATCGACCGGAAAAACATCCGCGAGCCAGCGAAGAAGAAATTCCCCACGCTCCCGTTGACAAAGTCGAACTTGACCGGCGTCTTTGCAGCGGTGATCTGCGAGTGGAAAAATATGAGGAACGAACGGATAATGTCAGCGTAGGGCTCGCTGATTCCATTCCACAGCTCGTGGTCGCCCTCCTGGATGCGGTACCACTCCGCCTTGGCCCAGGGGCTTTCACTCATTACACTTTCCGGCTCAACGTAAGCGCTTTCTGTGAGATAGGGGCTGCATTTAGGGGTTGTGCAGGGGGTGATTAGGAGGTGTTAGGGGGTAATAGGGGGTGTTTAGGGTATATTCTGCGTCAGAACCGGCTCAGGTTGAGCTTAAAAGTGGACGAGTGTAAGCCCCTGCCTTGGCCGCCCCGCTGTCGGTGGCGTGGAGGCGGTGCGCTAGGAGCTCCTTCACGGCCCGCGCCTCCAGCCAGGGGCTTACACTCGTCCACTTTTCGGCTCAACGTAAGCGCTTTCTGTGGAATAGGGGGTGCAATTAGGGGCTCTAAAGGGGTTGCTCAGGGAGTATGATGGGTTATTACAGGGTTGGAGGGTGTACTTGGTGTCAGAAACGGCTCAGGTCGAGCTGAAAAGTGGACGAGTGTAAGCCCCTGCCTCCAGCGTGCTCTCGTCGCTCAAACGTAAACACCGCGAGCGCAGGTCTCCCACCGCCGGCCCGCCAACCACCATGGGCAAAATACTCCTCCATTTTTCGGCTCAACTTGAGCACGTTTCGTGGGATACGCGGTGCGGTGTCAGTGATAAAATACGGCCCAGGTTGAGCAGAAAAGTGGAGGAGTGTAAGCCCCTGCCCAGGACACGGATGATCTCCGCCGTGCTGCCGCCGTCGTCGGACACGGGCAGCACGTGCGTGACGCGGCTGGTCAGCTGCATCAGGTCGGTCACGATGCCGTTGAACGCCGTGCCCCCCGTGAACGCCACCAGCGCGGGGCCGTGCTCGCCCCCCACGATGGTGCCATTGCCCAGGGCCGACGTCCCGAGCCACCTCAACGTCTCAACTTCACGACTTCCTGAGCCGTCTCAACAACTGAGGCAACATCAAAGCAGAATACTACGACAACTCGAGTGAATTCAAGGACAAATCCACGGCTCTCTGGCTATGACAGCTGGCTGATGAGCTGTGCTGCCACCGAGGAAACGAGTGCAAGGCCCTGCCGCCGTCGCTGTCGCCCGCGAGCGACGCCGGGCCCTGCTTCAGCAGCGCCTCCGCCATAAGATTCGCAGCCGTATGACTTTCCGCGCCGTTGAGATGCTCTCCTCGAGGTTCCCAGTTTCGTTTCCCCGCGCTTCTGACCAGCGTGGCGCCCCGCCTTGCGCCGCCGCCGCCGCTACTCCGCCCCAATTGCAATCGCCTCGATGCCGACCCTGCCGACGCCCGCAGAGCCGCCGCCGGAGGCTCCGCCGCCGCCGCCGCTGTCCGACAACGCGGCTGAGCACCCGTGGTGTGCCAACACCGATGCTGATGGATCAATCTGCGGCCGGAGCAACCCCCCGCCCCCGCCCCCACAGCTGCCGCCGCCGCCGCCGTCGAAGGTGGGCTGCTAGCGAGGCATGCCACCTGCATTCTGACGGCACTGTCGGCTTCAGCCAACGTGCCAAGACAGCCCGAGTCCGATGTGGGCGGCCCATCCGGATTGAAGCTGACTCAACAAAGCTTGGATCAACAGAGTCAAAAGCAATTTTGCCCACATTTCCCGTTCTGCCGAGGAGGGGGTTGCGCGTACCGAGTCTCCATTATTGTACCGGTACACGCTGTACCAAGACCACACAAAACCAGTCCAAGAATGACCACAGCTTTCCCACATCCCAGTCCTGCTCCCATCAAACCAGAAGCCGCAATCCCGGCGCTGCTCGTCCCGGTCGCGGATGGCTGGGCGGATGGCGGGCCTGCGGGGCTACCCCCGCCTCGAGAACGGCTCAAGCACCTTCGGGGTGGTGGATCTGCCGGACGATGTGAAGAAGGCGACGATGGAGCTGCGGTCCGACTGGAAGTTCTATGCCCTGTCCTCCTTCTGCTACACGTTTCGCGCCGTGCTGCGCTTGCCCGAATTTACGGGCGACCAGTTGGGTGCGTGCGGTTGCCGCCTCACCACGCGCCTCTCTTTTGCATTGCGCGTAACCTGTCTGTCTGGTGTGATTGCGCTTCGCATCTGGTGAGTGGTTTTACAAGGGTTGGGTGGAAGGTGTGAGTGCACGTGCGTGGGCCACTCTATCCCGCCAATTGACTTCACTGTCCTTCTGGCAGTGCGGGCTCTTCCCGGCCGTGACGTGGTCGTTCGGGGGGTTGACGAGGATGCGGGGAAACGCGCGCCTGGTCTTGGATATTGCTAGCTGCGGCCGCAAACCCGCGCATTGACATCGCGCCGCAGCGATCGCGCGCGTGCGTCTGGCGTTTGCCGCGCCGTTCTCGTGGCGATCGCCCGCGAGCGTGTGACGAGACTGGACTTTTCGCTTTTGCGATGCAGACGCTCGAGTCAGCGGTTAACATTTACTTGCGCTGAGGTGTGCCGGCGTACGTTATACGCAGGGTGCTCTATGGCTGACCCTGCCCTGCCCCCTTCTCACCGCAGAGAGGAGCTTGCTGGACCCGACGGATGAGGTGGTTATCATAGAGGTATGCCACACGGCTGGCCCACGACAATGCTGCAAAGTGACCCACCTAATCCTGAGTAAATACGCCGGCAACGCACGCCCCGCCCCGCCCCCGCCTCGCTCGCTTCGGCCGAGGGTGCCGACCGCCCATGTCATCGTCGTGCGGTCACACCCTCCCCACGCGCTGCCGCCACTACTTTCCGCCGTAGCGCGACCCGAACCCACCCGAATCTCTAGGGTTAGCAGAGGATCTCAACCCCTGCGGGTGTCACAACAAGCACCAACCACGTGGGACGCATAGTAGGCACCCTGCTAAGGCTCGGTATCTCCGCGGCCTCCTCCTCCTCCTTCGCCTCCTCCTCCGCCTCCCCTATCTCCTGTTCATCAATCTCAAGGCTCTGGGCTTCCTCCTCCTCCTCCTCCTCCTTTTCCTCCTCCCCCATCCATCTCCTACTTCTCCTCCTCCTCCTCCTCCGCCTCCGCCTCTTTCGCGTTCCCCATCTCCCCTATCTAAGCCCTTCACCTCTTCTACCCCCCCCACCCCAGATCCTGCTCCGCATCCTGGAGGAGAAGAAGCACAAAGAGAAGCTGGCGACCAACGACTGGGAGGCGCGCTTGTTCAAAAAGGTTGAGGAGATTGCGGAGGAGAGCGACTACTACGAGGAGGAATTCCCGGAGAAGGTGATTCCGGTACGGCCTGGCAGATATTGCTCGCCACGTCGTCCGACACATTTTGAACCCTCGTGTATTGCGTCAAACGGCATTTTTTTATGTGACGAGCAATACTTGCCTGGCCCTAGATTCCGGGCCAAGTGATTCCCCTTGGAGGTGCTCCCGCGGAGGAGGGAGACGACGGAGCCGCCGGGGAAGGAGAGGATGGAGCCGCGGAGGAGGCAGCAGACGGAGCCGCGAAGGAGGGAGAAGTCGGAGCCGCGGTGGAGGGAGTAGACGGGGTCGGCGCGGAGGTGGGGACTGACGCACAGGAGGGCCCCGCAGTCGAGGGGGAGGAGGGAGCCGCAGCGGAGGAGGGAGAGGAGGGAGCTGCAGTGGGCCCTGGCCCGGAGTATGGCCCGGAGACGGTGATGCGCGGGCACCCGCTGGCGGAGGGCCGCACGCTGTTCGACCTGACGCCGTCGCAGCGGCTGGACCTCATGTACGTGCTGTGCGAGAACCGGCTGGAGGCAGAGGAGTGCCTGGATGAGTTGCTTGCCATGGCGGCGGTGGAGGCAGGGGCTTACACTCGTCCACTTTTCAGCTCAACCTGAGCCGTTTCTGACACAAAGTACATCCTGAAAATCCCCTACTGTGCCCTAGCACCTGACAAGCACCCCCTGAACAACCCCTAAATGTACTCCTTGATCCAAAGAACGTGCTTACGTTGAGCCGAAACGCGGACGAGTGTAAGCCCCTAGGTGGAGGCGGACGACGACACCCACGGGCACCCGGAGTGCCACGGCGAGTCCATCGGGACCGACGCCGAGCACCGCGCGTACTATGTGTGTGGCGACGACCTTCGCCTCTACCGTTGGGACAAGCCCAAGGGCAAGGGGGGGCTGGGCTTCGCCGAACCGGGCTGGGGCACCGTCTGCGTCGGGCTCGAGGAAACCTCGGTGTTTGTGGCGAGCTTTGAGAAGTCGGGGAGCAAAAAGGAAAAGGAGCTGTTCGAGTACCTCATGGGGATGCACATGCCGTCGCATTTGGCGGCGGAGGAGAAGCGCGTGCGGGCGGAGCGCGCAGTGGCGGCGCGGCAGGGCCTGACCCAAATATACAATATTACTTTTAGCGTAACTTCAAGCCGTTTGTTCCTCACTACTGGAACCCACACATGAGACATGAGACGTCCCACTGAACACCTCTGAGGTACTCACATTAAGGTGGTAAAACCATTAATTGGAAGACTTTGCTCCGCGGCGTGAGGAGTTGCAGAAGCGTGCGTTGGCCAAGGAGGCGTACGACACGCTGGACCGGAAGCGCAGCGGGCGGATCGGGGTGAAGCTGGCGGAGATCGAGGAGGAGCGGCAGGGGCTTACACTCGTGCACTTTTCAGCTCAACCTGAGCCGTTTCTGACACAAAACACACCCTAAGTACCCTGTGGATCCCCCGGAACACCCCCTACGTAGCCCCTGACGCCTGCTAAACATCCCTAAAACAACCCCTACATGCACCCCCCATCCCACGCAAAGCGCTTAAGTTGAGCTGAAAAGTGAACGAGTGTAAGCCCCTGAGGAGCGGCGGATCAAGGCGGAGATTGACGAGGCGGCGGCGGAGATCGCCAAGGCGGTGGCGGAGCGGGAGGAGCGGTGCGCGGTGGCCAGCCGGCGGTGGATGCTGCTGCCGCCGTGCCGCCGCCCCGCGCGCGTGCCCTCAGGCTTCGACCCGTCCACCTCCCACGCTGCGGTAAGGGCCTGCCAGATAATACTCGCCACGTCATCCGACCCATTTTGAACCATCATTTGTCATCATTACGTTTTAAACCCTCGTTTTTTCTGTCAAGAAGCATCCTGTGACGTAACGAGCAATATATGGGTTGCCCTACGGCACGGTGGCCGCCGCCGGCGCCGCCGCTGAGGCATTCGCCGCCGCCCCAAAGGGAGACCACGCGATTGGCCGCTACCTGCAGATATACTGGGAGTTGGACGACGCGTGGTACGACGGCTTGGTGGAAGCTTACAACCCCGAGGGCGGCTCGCACACGGTAAGGCGGTGCAGATTGACCCTATCAAACCCACGTCGAAAGCGCCTGGAACTATGCGCTTGAAACTATAATATGATAAACCGCCTTCAAATTTTGCTTTCAGATTCAACTTGCACCACTACAACATGGTGAGGTACCTACTGGACGACGTGTCGGAGGAGATGCAACTCGATAACGGCGCAGAGACAGTGCGGTGGCTGGAGGGCCCACCCCCGCCCCCGTCAGGCAGGGGGGGTGTTGAGAACAAGCACTCGACCGACGGTAAATCTCCTTCTCCTCCGCGCGTCGTCCGTGAATATGAGCATGCACCCTGAAGGTGAGTCATGCCGACGATTCTGATCTCGGATCGAGTGCTTGTTCTCAATGGCCCTCTGGACAGAAGCCGCCCCCGACGCGCCGGACACGAGGCCTGACCCGCGGGTACCGCCGGAGGCGGAACGGCCGCCCGGTCTCGAGTTCCGCGGGGTCAAGGGGTGCGGGGCGGCGACTACGCTGTTCGTGTGGAGGCCCAAGGCGGACCGTGAGGTGGTCGTAGACGAGGATGCGGCGAACGAGGATGAGGCGGCTGGGGCGGCGGCGACGGCAGCAAATTATGGGGGCGAGGACGAGGAGCCGCTGGCGATGCGGTTGAAGCTATTGGCGGACTCCGAGGTAGGGCCTGCCAGATCCTGCTCGCCGTATCACAGGATGCTATGTAACTCGAAAGCCCGGGGGTCGAATTGCGTGTCGATGACGTGGCGTGTGATTTTTGCTTGTCACTTCTCGGAGGAGGCGAAGCGAAGTGAAGGCAAGCCTCCGAAGATAGACAAGGAGGAGAAGAGGCGAGTGAAGGAGGAGAAGAGGCGGGCCAAGGAGGAGGCCAAGTTAGAAAAGCAAAGAGTCAAGCGAGAGAAGGCGGAGGCAAAACTGGCCAAGAAGAGAAAGCGGGAGCCGTCGGCGGACGTGATAGTGGCGGACTTAGTCGTGCCGAAAAAGGCAGGGTTCAAGCTAAACATGCTCGCCACTCCATGGCATCCACGAGTCAGCACGCCTTCAGCGCATCCAAACCCTATCCTCTGTTTTGAAGTCAAGAGGCACCCTGTGACGTAACACTGCTCACCACGTCATCCGCACATTTGAATCCCATCCCCTCGTTTGTTAAAAGCTATGTGGCACCCTGTGACATGGCGAGCATTGTTTATCTGGCTCTCTCATCCAACACATTCAAACCCCGGAATTAAGTGGCATCCTATGACGCAGCGTGCGTTGTTTATGAGGCCATAGCATAAGGCGAGGACGGCTCCCAAGCCGGGGGCGGGGCGGGGGGCTAACTACCTCGGATCACCCTCGCAGCTCGCGGCAACTTCGGAGCTGGCGCATAGCGTGTTTGGGACGGGCGTGAGCGTGGTGATGGGGGGTGCGGGCGCTGGGGGTGCGGAGGGTGCGGGGGGCTTGGGGGCCACAGGGGGGGCGGCGGGGGGGGCTGCTGCTGCTGCGGGGGTTGGGGGGCATGGGTCTAATGGGTACAATGGGACTTTCGCGGCGCCGGTGGCTGCAACGGCGGAAATGCAGGCGCAGGTGCCGGCGCCAGCGGCTGTGTCAGCGCAGGCATTCGTGCCAGCGCCGGTGCTGGCAGTGCCAGCGCCAGATGCGGCGGCGGCCGCTCCGTCTTTCGTCCCGTACGTTTTCGCATCCGCGCCACAGGCGCCGCCGCCACTGTCGCCGCCACTGGTGGCTCCAGTGTCGGCAGCCGAGGCCGCTTCAACGGCGCATCACTGAATCACGCATGAAATGGAGCGCGCGAGCACATTTTTTCCAATAGAGCTCTTGAATAATAAAATTCATTTTTTACCAGTTCTACGCTCGACATTATCGATCCCCCCCAACACTATGTTTCGAATATTATAAATTATTTACCAGTCTTGTCACACACACGATGCTATCGAGCCTCCCTCCAAACTATATTTGTTTGCTAACGTACATCGAGCCCCAGCCCCAGCCCCAGCGCTCTTATGCTAAGCATTAAACCAACCCACTTTACCAGAACCGGGGTCTGGCAGTGTGGTGTGATTCAGCCCCCCGACTAAACTAACAACCCCATTCCCTCGCTAATCTCTCTCGCCATCGCCACGCCCGAATCCTACATGTAACTAGTGAACCGCTCCACATGTCACAACTTGCCCGCCACCACACCCACCTCGATTTCCGGCGCCGGCGAAACCGAGTTCGGCATCTGGAACGCCCGCGGCGGGCTGCTCTGGAACGACAGCGACGACCGCTCGACCAGCGGCTTCAGCTCGAGTGTATCGGCGACCTCGAGCTTCGCCGGGCTCGTGACCATGTCGAACGCCGGTTCCGACGGCACCGCCGGCGCCGGCGCCGGCGCCGGCGCTATCACCGCCGATTTTTTGCTGATTCGGCGCTTTACCACGTGCTAGGGTCGATGTAATGATCGCCGTCTCAAAGGATGACATTTGAATCAGGAATACAGGGTCGTCCTAGGGACAGATATCTGCTGCTCGCCGCGTCGAGGATGACGTTCACATCAAGAAACGAGGGTCTAAAACGTGATGAATGGCCTGCGTCATAGCATAAGTTGACATTCAACTTAAACCAGGGCCTTCATGTGACACTTTGAACTCAATCCTGAGTTCAGATTGAGGCCAAAACTTGCGAACAGGGCAGCATGATTGAGTGATCCCCGCCGTGGTTGACGCCCGGCCCAGCGCCGGTATGATGTTGAGCTTGGTGAAAGATGCCGCGCGTCGCACCAGCTCCCGCGCCTGCTGCTTCGGCAGGATCGCCCCGATCGACGCTTCTATCTCCCCATTCACCAGCCCCTTCCGCCTGACAGCAGGGTCACTAAGGACAAGCACGAAAGGTTTAGGTCCCAGGTTTAGGGTTTGGAATTTAGGGTTTAGGGTTCAGGGTTTAGAGTTTAGGGTCACTCGAACCGATATCGGACGTGCTGCATGGGTTACCTTCAGGGGGAATGCTCGTACGTACAGACGATGCGCGGAGGAGGAGGATGAGGAGGAGATTTGATGTGGGTCGAGTGCTTGTTCTCAATGACCCTCCTGCCTGAGCACCCAGTACGTCAGCGCCCACAGCGTGGGCACCAGGCACCATAACGCAAGGCCTGGCAGCCATCGCTCTACACGTCATCCAACGCATACGGAGCCCTCATTTCTTGAGTCAAATGAAATCTGGTGACGTGGCGAGCAGTTTATGCGAGGCCCTACCAGAACAGGTAATACCCGTACGAGGTGCTCAGCTCCGGCATCACCGCGAAGTTCATCCCCCAGCCGAGGGACAACCAACCCTAGCCCGCCACGGTCAGCGACACGCATTTTTCAACCCTCGTGCCTTAATTTGAATGGCATCCTGTGACTTCGCGAGCATTATCTGCCAAGCCCTAGGATGAAGTATGGACAAGCTACTATTGCCCGCCACGTCATCGATGCATATTTTGAATCCTCACTTCCGAAGTCAAATGGCACACTATGACGTGGCGAGCATTATCTGCCAGGCCAACGCATTCTGAACCCTTGTGTTCCTTGAGTAAAAAATATTTCTTGACGTGGCGAGCAATTTCTGCCAGGCCCTGGGGGGACGCCAACGTATCCATCGCATTCAACCCTCGTTTATTGAGTTAAATGGTATCCTATGACGTGGTGAGCGAGAAACCTGTGCGCAGGCCTACCATAGACGCCGGTGAGGAACTGCACCGGGATCATCATGGCAGTAATGATGGTGAGGATGTACAGCGTGTCGTTCGTCTTTTTGTTCTGGTGCACCTCCATGCAGAGCCGCAGGTTGAATTTGAAAATAGAAATTGAAAGCAGTTTATAGATTTTAAGTTAAAGCGCTAACATCAGGTGCCAGGCGCTTTCAACACGGATATCAAGTTACATCCTTGACCGGAGCCTTAACTCGTTCCGCTTCAGGCCAGGGAGGAGGATGCGGTGCGCTGTAAGGTTAGGGTTTAGGGTTTAGGGTTTGGGGACCAGGGTTTAGGGTTTAGGGTTTGTAACACGATGCGCAAACAGTCAGCACGCTGTGTCCGGCCCTACCTCGAGCACGGACATCACGTTCCGGCACCGGTCGATGTACATCTCGCACACGTCATCCATCGACGCCGTCTGCTTATCCACGATATTGATGTAATCCTTGAACCTCGGAGTCTGGAAAACTTCCAGCGAGTCCTCCAGGTTCTAGGGGCGCAAGTTGAAATAGAAAGCAGAACTTGAAACCAGTCTACGAGTATTGGACAGAACCCGTTAAACAGGACATGGTGGCTGTTAACGAATTCAAGGGTTCAATACCCCTTGATAACGGGCGTATTTATGGCAAAAGCTCAAGATAGCCCAACATAGAACAAAATCGCCCAAAATTGCCCAAAAGCTCAAGCGCTCAAGAAATCGGGCGCTGGGAATACGGGTTTAAATTTGCAGCAGCCCACCAAGTAGGTCTCCGTCAAGCGGCGGATGCGAATGGCGTAGCGGCGCATGCGCCACAGCTGCTCCCGCACCTTGTTGTAGCGACGCAACTTGAATTTGAAAGCAGAAGTTGAAAGCAGTACATCACAGTTAGTTTCAAGCGCTTCGTTCCAGGCGGTTCCAACTTGGGTTTGATAGGGCCAGCCTGCACCGGCCTACCTTGTCTGCCGCCACGGTAAACTCCAGGCTGGGCTTGGACACCACGGCGTGCGCCAGCAGCCAGGGGCTTACACTCGCTCACTTCAGAGCTCAACTCAAGGACCTTCGGGACACATCGCTCACATTAGAGCTCAACTCGAGCACCATCGGGACACATCCACGGGTTAATTTGGGGCATATAGGGGACAAGGTAAGCTCAAGTTGGGCGGACAGGGGCAAAGTAAGCTCACGTTGAGCGGAAATGGGAACGAGTGTAAGCCCCTGCCAACAGCTCCAGGATGTCGCCCAGCTCCTCGGCGATGGGGAACGCGTCGTCCACGATGTAGCGACGCAAGTTGAATTTGAAAGCAGAAGTTGAAAGCATTATATCACACGTTACTTTCAAGCGCTTAGTTCCAGGCGGTTTCAAGTTGGGTTTCATAGGGTCAGCCTGCACCGCCCTACCACGAACTTGTCGCACAGCAGCGCCAGCAGCATGGTGGCGTCCGCGCCCTTCTGGTTTTAGCGGCGCAGGTTGAAATTGAAAGCATAGATGGAGAACAGTTTCTCATTTTTTGGTTTCAAGCCTTTAGATCCAGGCGCTTTCAATGTCGGTGTAATAGGGTCAGCTTGCACCGCCCTACCTGGTTGCACACGCACGCCGAGTTCACCAGAGTCTCGCGCAGAATCTCAAAGTCCGTGCCCAGGTCCTCGCACACGCTGATGATCATGCGGCGGTTGGGTACGTATATAAAGGACACCCGGGTGTAGGAGCGCAAGTCGATATTGAAAGCAAAGTTTGCAAGCAGTTCGCCATATTTTAGTCCAAAATTTAAAGCAAAGTTTGAAAGCGGTTCATCATATTACTCGCGGGGGAGCAAGTTCACTGTGGGTTTCCGTGAACGCGCGGAAGTGTCTGAGTCTCACCTGCTGGTCGCTGACCTCGGGCACGTCGTCCTCCACCACGTGTCGCACCAGCATCTGCATGCTGATGTACAGGTGCGTCCCGAACCACCGCAGCGCCGGCTCGCGGTGCTTCATGCGGATCATCCGCACCGTCAACCAAGGCCCGGTATCATCCAGGGTCTTACACTCGTTCACGTTAGAGCTCAACTTCAGCAACTCCAGGACAAATTCATGGAATAAGTTGGGTTACACGGGGGACAGAAGAGCTCGAGTTGAGTTGAAGTCCAACGAGTGTAAGCCCCTGGTATCATCCACGTCACTTTGATGAGTTTGAAAGCCCGATAACATCTACGCCAGTTTGAAGAGTTTCCTTTTGACACCGGGAGAAGGCTTGGCCTGACCGAGTCGGCGCGCATCTTGATTGACTTCCCCGGGCGCCCGCCGGCGTTCATCTCCGGGCCCCGCAGCTTGAACGCTGCAAACACTTCCCGTAAAACGTCCTCGTTTATGCCCTTCAAGTAGGGCCCGGCAGATATTGCTCGCCACGTCATGCCATGTATCTCAAGAAACGAGGGTTCAAAGTGCGTTGAATGACGTGGCGTGCAAAATCTGCCGGACCCTACCTCGAAGTGGAACCACGACACTGTCTCCGTCGGCGGCGGTCGTGCCGTAGGGCCTCATAGACATTTCCCGCCACGTCATATGGTGCCATTTGAAACGAGCAACTAGGGTTCGAAATCCGCGACGGTATCCATAGGTACAATAGGGTGACAGGCGAATTCTGGCAGGCCCCACCGCGCCGCGATTTCCGCGACCAGCGCCGTGGTCTGCTGGTTGGTCTCACACTCCACCACCTTGCCCGGGATGCTCTGCCCGTTGGTGCAGTACTCCGTGTATGTGCAAATGGGGGTGGCCACCTCCGTGTGGGGTCGGGCAGAGGTTGCTCGCCACGTCATACGAGTAGGTGTACAGTAGGATGCCGTTTAACTTGCAGCAAAGAGATTTCACATTGATGTCGACGAAGTGGAGGGAAGCATCTGCCAGGCCCCGCCTCCACAATGTCGTTGTTCTTGGTCTCGAAGAACTCCGTGGTCATCCCCTTGAAGTCCAGGCTGCGGAGTGACCCCGACCCCGACAGGTCGGGGCCTGTCGCAAGGAGTCAAGGGGGAACCGGAGCATGTATAATGTATGAACTCAGTTGAGAACGCGGGAGCGACGGTGGAGCCGTGCACGTTGAGCATGTACCAGTGTGAGGTCCGATGGGAATGCGAAATAAATCTGTTGTCTTGGGTGTGTACCAAGCGCCGTGGATACGTCTACGGGAAGGGGGACGTCATGCTCTTCGTGACGACGTCTCGAAAGGGAGAATCGAGAATGTATGATTCCGTTCAGCAACACCTCTTTTGAACACGAAGAAACGAAATTGAAATGCGTTGGGGGACGTGGGGGTGAGAGCGCACCTGGGTCATCCCGGCTGCCGGACCGCAACAAGCTGGACATCCTCGGATTGTCCCTCAACGCGCCTGCCGCTCGCCGCTGCGGGCGGGATTGCCACCCGCGCCCTCTGTGCTTCCCACAACGTTTCTCAGTTTCGGACTTTCGGTTTCGGTCGGTTGACTTTTGCGCCCCCCCACCGGATATGCACACGATAATGATAAAATACACACTCGTTGCTCGCCATCTCAAACGCCCGCTTGCCGGGGGACCCGCCGACGAATCTCTCCTCCGCGCAATGAGGGGCCGTCGCGCGGCGGCTCCCCTGGTTCCGCGCGCGTGGAGGCGCCGGCTGGCGACGGCGGCGGCGCTCGTGCTTCTCTTGTACGGCCATTACAAAGTGCTCACCTGGCTACAGCAAATAGGTGCCGATGAATACGAAGACAGCTTCGATGCCGGGGTGTTTCCCTGGGCGGGCGAGCGGGCGGTCGGGGACGGCGGCGGGGGAAGCGGCGGCGGCGGCGGCGGGGGCGGCGGCGGTATGGGCGGCGGGGGCGGCGGGAAGCTGGTTGGGTTGTTCCTTTGCACCGGAAGTTTTGTGTTGGTTCACCAAAAAACCTGTGGCGAGTTCGACATGGGGCGCCAACCAGAGCCTTATTGGTTATTGGTACACTCCTTTCCGTGGACGAGTGGCTGAGTAGCCTAACTTGAGCATCGTCGAGGCATAGAGCATTTCAGTTGGGGTCACTCGAGTGGTTTCAAGGGCACCACCGACCCACTCCATGAAACGACGTACGCATTGTTGGGCACCTGCCCAAACTGTTTCCACAAAGACATTTCAATATTTGTTGTTGTGAAGTGTGAACCCTGCGTTCTGGGCGCTGGCAACGGTCTGGGCGCCGGCAACACGCAGCTGAAGCTGGAAACGGGTTCGCTCTCGGTCAAGTTTGACGGCCAAGGGGGCCTGACAGCCCGGGGGTTGGATGAGGCGTACCAGAGGAAGCTCACGCCCGGGTCCTTCGCTGCGAAATTTGACGAGGCGCATCGCAGCAAGAGCGGCGGAGGCGGCGGCAAAGACGGGGGTGGGGACGGGGGTAGAGGCGAGGCTATCGCCGAGAGCGGGGGAGTAGCCACGGGTGCTGCCAGCGCCCCGCCCGCGCCTGTCGCGCAAATTTCCGATGAGTCGGTTGTTAACAAAATAGTCACCAATCCCAATTGCAAGGTAGGGCGTTGCAGGCTGAACCGATGAGACCCATGTTGAAAGCGCCTGGAGCTAAGCGCTTTGAAACTTAATTCTGACGCACCGCTTTCAAGTTTTGCTTTCAATTTCAACATGCGCCGCTACATCAAGGACGACAGCGAGGACTGCACCGGCTGGGCCTCCAGCGGCGAGTGCACCAAGAACCCGGCTTTCATGTTCGGAACGTGCAAGGAGAGCTGCGGGGCGTGCACCTCCGCCCCGGCGCTCGCCGTGGACCCCGCCGCCGTGGGGTACGCCACTCTCAACACCGGCGCCAAGATGCCGCTCGTGGGGTACGGCACGGCGGGGCTGGGGCAGCACACGAAGCAGGCGGTGGCGTGGGCGGTTCAGGCGGGTTACCGGATGCTTGACAGTGGGCAGGCGCGGGAGTGGTACCGCGAGGACCTGGTCGGGCGGGGGCAGGGGCTTACACTCGTTCACGTTATGGCTCAACTTGAGCAACCCCAGGACACATTCAGGAGTTACTGTGGGTATACGGCGGACAGAGGAACTCAAATTGAGCGGAAATGGGAACGATGGTAAGCCCCTGGACGGGGGATCGCCCGGGCTATGGCGCTGGACCCCGGCCTGCGGCGGGAGGATCTGTTCCTCACCTCCAAACTCCACCCGCGCCACTTGGGTAGGTCCGTGCAAGTTGATGCCACCCGTGCTGAGAGCGCCTGGTCTCAGCGCTCAGCGCTTGAAATTGAAACATATAAACCGCTTTCAAGGTTTGCTTACAATTTTGATTTGCGGCCGCGGCCCTATACCTGGGTAGGTCCACGACTCTACGGCAGTTCGAGGAGTCGCTGAGGGACTTGAACACGGATTACTTGGACCTGTTTATGCTGCATTACCCGGTGTGCTGGGGGCAGCTGTGCGGGGGGGTGGCGCCGGAGGGGACGTGGCGAGACAGCTGGCGGGCGCTGGAGGAGCTGCACGCGGCCGGTCGGGCCCGGTATCACCTCAACGTTTGCTCATCGTGTGCTGGTACCCTGTACATATGCGCCTCATCTTCATCCTCACCCTCCTCCTCCTCCTCCTCCTCCTCCTCCTCCTACTCCTTCTCCTCATCCTCCTCCATCCCCTTCTCCACATTATTCGTCCTTGGGGTACGGTTTCGGATTTAGGTGAATCCAAACCCTAAAGCCTAAACCCTGAACCCTAAACCCTAAACCCCTCACCAACGGCTCTGTGTGGTACCGGGCCCTGGCGGCAGGAAAGGTGCGCGCCATCGGGGTGAGCAATTTTGACGTGGCTCAGTTGCAGCAGTTGCGCGTGTGGGCGCAGGTGCCCCCGGCGGTGGTCCAGCGCAACTCTGACATCTTCTCGGCCGACGTCGTGGCGCAGAGTTTCTCTGGCGCCAACGGGTGGGTGTACGAGGCAGGGGCTTACAATCGTTCCCATTTCCGCTCAACTTGAGGTTACTTTGCCCCTTTCCGCTCAACTTGAGCTCACTTTCCCCCCCCACAAATCCAAATTAATCCGTGGATGTGGCCCGAAGGTGCTCAAGTTGAGCTCCACCGGGAGCGATGTGTCCCGAAGGTTCTCAAGTTGAGCTCTGAAGTGAGCGAGTGGGAGCCCCTGGTACGAGGCGTACTCGTCCCTGGGTTCGCAGTGGATGATGAAGGGGTATCGCGAGAACCCGGTGCTGAGCCACCCGGTGGTCAAGGCAGGGCTCCATGGATCATGCTCGCCAACGCATGCATCTCGTCTTGAACTGCCTTTGTTGTCTTCGTTGAGTGGCACCCTGTGATGCGTCGAGCTCAATCCGCCGGTCCCTGGTTGAAGGCGGCAGCGGCAGCGCACGGCGCGTCGCCGGCAGGGGCTTACACCCGTTCACTTCTCAGCTCAACTTGAGCGCTTTGTATGGGATAGGGGGTGCGCGTTGGGGGTGTGTAGCCCGTGTTCAGGGGGTGTTAGGGGGTGTTGATGGTGTGTAGGGTGTTTTTGTGTGTCAGACACGGCTCAAGTTGAGCTGAAAGGTGAACGAGAGTAAGCCCCTGGTCCCCGGCGGTGGTGTGCCTGCGGTGGGCGCTGCACAAGGGCCAGGTGGTGATCCCGCGCTCGGCCAAGAAGGCCCGCATCGCCGAGAACCTCAACGTCACCTGGTTCAGTCTCACTCCCGCCGAGCTGGACGCGATGGACGCGCTGGACGGCCACCCGCCGTGGGTCGCAAGGATCATTTGAAGGTTGCGGCCATCGAAGTGTCATTTTCGAGGAGACGGAGTCACCTCGTAGAATGTCATAGTTTGAAACCGATAGAGCTAGCTATGTCGTAAGGCCACGTTCACTGCTAGCTAGAAATATGGAGAATGTATAACCTGACGCACAGACGATGACCATGAAGGCACAGGCTCAGACGACACATCTATGAAGTTGAACCTCTGCTCATACTTACGCCCACCCCATGCCGTCGAAGTTGAATACCTTCTAGCTTTGGGAGGGCGGCGAGGCAAACTGCGTGTACGTCCGACCCCCGACTCACCGACGTGGCGCGGCGCTGCAGCCGCACCCCCGCCCACACCCCTGACCGATGACATACCGCTACGGTAAGGGGGGGGGGTCATTTCAGAACATTCAGTCTAAATCGACGAAGGTGCTGAGATGCGGTGCCGTGACCGTAGACCACGACCAGTGCCCGACCGCCCGACGTATTGTTAGGGTTGACAGATGAGATGACGGTTGAGTGCGTAGTGGCAGGTCGGAATTTATATCACAACTGCTTCATCAGCCCCCCTAGCTCATCGCTGCCGTCGCCGTCGCCGCCCGCCCCCGCCGCCCACGCCGGTGGGACTACCTCAAAGCCAAGCGCCGCCAACAAGACAATAGCAGCGGCAGTGGCAGTGGCGTCGCCCGCCACTCCCGCACCAGCCGCAGCCCCCGCTTCCCCCGCACCCTTTACACCCTCCGCTACTGCGGCTGCCTATGCGCAGTCGGAGGAAGTGGCGGTGCCCGCCGGCAGCTCATTTTACTCACATGTTACGAACGTTCGTCGAGCCCCGAGGACCGAGGATGTGTGTCTAATGATTTAGGCATATTTGAGACGTAAGCGCGTACGTTTCTTCCCATCGCTCTGTTGCCTCCGCCAACATCGCCGTCAAACGCTCTCGAGCCTCCGCATGCACCGCCACCTCACGCTGCGCGCGGCGGTAGTAGTCCTTGAGGTCGCGGCAGCGCGGCACCGGGCAGTTGGCGGTCTCGCACCCCTTGCTGTGCACCTGCAGCAGCGTCCACATCTTGCGGCACAGCTGACACCCGCCGCCGGCCTTCAGCTGGCACGCCATGGCGTGCTTGAACAAGTGCTTCACCTTGGTGCAGTTGGACCACTCGCAGTTGAGCACCTGGCAGGAGGTGGCGTGCACGAGGAGCTCCATGGTGCGCTGTATCTGCGCGGCGCGGTCGCGGCTGTCATCGTCCGTCATGCCCGCACCGCGGTCGCCGTTGGGCCGCCCCGCGCGCATCGGCGCGTGCTCGTGCCCTACCTGCGCCCCCGCCGCCGCTCCCGCCGCCGCCCCCGCCCCCGCCTCCCCCGCCGCGGCCCTCCCCGGTGCCAATACCGCCATCACGTCCTCTCTCACTGTCGTCTGCTCCGCCGCCATCCGCACCCGCACCCGCACAAACCCCCGCCCCTATCCCCCGCAACCGCTGCACCATCTCAGTACGCCGCTCCACCTTCACCGCCTGCGCGAGGTACAAAATGCAGTTCAATTAAATGCCGGTCTTCCCATGCGCACACCCGCACCCCTTCCCTCCACAGTAACCGTAACGGGCCGAGACAAATAAATGCTCGGACACCCGGGCACCTCTTCCTTGCCCACCGGCGGGCTGACGCCGCGGCATATGGGCATCATATCGTCCGGAACACCGGATGTATCAGGGAAGAGTTGCGCATATGCAGCCGCCGTCACAGAGTTGGGCATCGCGGGGCGGAAGGCGACGCTGGTACCCCGACGAAGGACTGAGGACGTTCGGGATAGTTTGTGTGCAACCCTGGAACCGAATGGAGGACGTGGGCGAGCGGCGCGCGGCGCACGACGCCTCGGGCCCCGGGGGGGGGCACGCACATCCGTGCGAATGTGTTTGACGGTTAGGGACCAGGGCGCTTACCACAGGTCTTCCTTCGACGGCCCCACGAGGGTCTGCTGCGGGCGTAGGGAGAGTGAACCAGCAAACCTTTCTCACTTTTCTCCCTTGGTTCCGAGAAAGATGGCGTCCCGTCCCGCCTAAAAACGCCCAGGAACGCCCCTGAGAGCTCGAGATGGGATGCTGGCTGCGACGGCCCCGGCGACGGCGAAGTGGCGCGGCGCGGCGAGGCGGTGGGGATATCGCGCGCGCGCACGCCGAGTTCAACCAGCGCACAAACAATGCCTCCTTGCCTCATCGTGTATACTCGTAACGGTAAATCGCCACGTGGCAGGGGCAGAGCTGACTCGGACGGCGGACGCCGTGATGTTCGGTACTGGTGGGCGGAGGCTCTCACAACACACGGCGCGGAACCGTTGGGCGGCACCATCGCTTCTATCAGAGCAGAGAGGGACCTCGACGGGAGGAGGGCACTCCAGTCGCGTAGCGTCATTTGGGGACGGGTACTCATCTACTCACTCACGAGCTAACATCGGCACCCGCACGGCAACAGTCCGATGGGCACCACGTTTTCCTCGTCAGCCTTTGCGGCTGCGCCCGACGTGCGGCATCTGCCCATGTCGAGCGTCGTCAGCTCGGTGGGCGCCCTCGCGTGGGTCGCCTACAAGGCCGCCACCCTGCCAGCTGCTGCCTCGTCCGCCGCCGCGTCCAAGAGCGGCACTGAGGCCCCAGTGATGGACCCAGCGACGTACGCTCCCGTGGTGCTTGTCACGGCGGGATGGTAGGGGCGAGTTGACAGTTGAGAGGGACGCTTCGTGCAGTGCTCGCTGCGTCATAGGATGTCGCTGATCTCCACAAACCGGGATCGTGACGTAGTATATGACGGTGTAGATGCGCGTGGCTACCAGTATTCACTAATTCACTCGGTGGCGAGCGTTATTGAAAGCTTTCTCTAAGGGATGGGCGCTGCTGTACTACGCCTTCCTCTTTGATCAATCGGCCACGGCCTTTGCTGAGACGAGGGGTCTGCGGCGCGCGGCGAGGTAGGGCGGTGCAGGTGACCCTATCAACCCAACGGTGACAGCGCTTGGAACGAAGTGCTTGAAACTATAACATCATAAACTGCTTTCAAGTTGTGCTTTCAAATTCAATTTGCGCCGCTACAGCGAGGAAGGCAGGGACGCCGCTGCCGTCGCTGGTGGACGTCAAGTACGGCGCCGTGCCGAGTAATGCAATGCGCGTCGCTGACCGCATCGTGGGCAACTACCTGGAACAGACTCCCGTAAGGCTGAGTACATATGAACGCTCGCCACGTCATCCAGCGCACCGCTGCATGGTAAACCCTGGTTACTCGAGCCAAATGTCATCCTATGATGCGGCGGGCCTTTCTTTGACTTGACCCTCGACTTTGGTATTCTTGACGGCAGGGTTTATAAATGTGCCACTTTGAATCCGTTGAGTCAAAGCTGTAGTCAGAGATGCGGTGTTGCGGTCCGCCGGGGTTGAGGTGACGATGAATCGAGTGTAAGGCCCTGCTTGCCGGCGCTATGGGCGCACGCGATGTTCGTATCGCCGCGCGCGGCAGCGGCACTGGGATGGGCATGGCTGGGCGCGCGCGCGACATACCCGTGGGTGTACCCGCTGCCCGGCTTCGGACTCTTCGCCAGCACGGTGCCGGCGTACCTGTGCGTGCTGTACCTCGGCGTTGGGTCGCTGCGAGCCGTGCTGTAACTCGATGTTGCGTGTTTAGGCATATATGGGATTGGAACACGACGGGTATGGTCACCAGGGTGCTATGCTGATACACGCTATCGTGGGACCTACTGAGACGCGTAGACGTCGACCTTGCTAGCGTTAGAATTGAAAAGAATAGAGCCTAGACAAAAATGTAGAAAATCAATGAGGGAGCTAGGACGCCGTCGCTCCCGCTCCCGACGCCGCCGCCGCCCACGCCGCGTCACCCGCCGCCGCCCACGCCGCGTCACCCGCCGCCGCCGGCGAAGACGGCAGGTAGCCGTTGGCCGCCGCCCAGCGCTGGGTGTCCGCCCGACCCATCTGCACCAGCTCCTCCAGCTCCGCGTCCTCCGCCGGCAGCAGCCCCCACTTCATCAGCGTCATCAAGTAGGGACCCACAATCACAGGTTTAGGGTTTAGGGTCTAACGTTAAACCCTAAACCCTGTGTACCGGTGCACGGTTACTTGTGGTAGAAAGCACATGACATAGTGCACCGTCACGTAAGTAATATTAGTCGCACGTGGTAAGATCACCGGGTATCACACAATGGCATTTAGTCAAGGACACCGGTACATCTGTTTCCATTTGAAGCCATGCGAGTGTGACACACAGGCATGTAGGCAGACACCCCGCTGCGGTGTGGCTTCGTACGATAGTGTATGTGCAGGCCTGCCGTGTATTCCACTTGCGGCTCGCCCCCCGCGCCGTCGGGAGCGATCAGCCCACCGCGCTCGTCCCACTCCCCCCACCCGTCCCAGAACGACGCCTGCTGCGCGAAATAGTTACCGGTTTCCGCGCCGTCGCCCGCCACGGATTGCCCCCACGCCTCCAGCAGCGGGAACGCCGACACCCGCACCGCCGCTGCGCCGCCGCCGCCGCCTAACCCCGGCGGCGTCGGAGTCAACTGCGTCCACCCACCATCGACGCGCCAGCGTCCCCGGTAATGGCGCGCCGGCCACCCGCAGTACAGCGGGATGTGACATGAAGACAGCAGCGCGCCCACCAGGTCATCGAAATCGGTGAACTCGGAAACCACCTCCAAGGGCCCGGCAGATATCGCTCATCACGTCACAGGATGCCATTCAAATGAATAAGCGAGGATTCAAGATGCGTTGCATGATGTGGCGGTCAGCGTCTGCGGTCCTCACCAGCTCCCCGTCCAGCCCGACGACCCCGTTGCCGAAGCCCCCGTTGCCGGGCCCGGACTCCACAAGCTTAGGCGACGTCAGCGACACGAACAAGCTGCCGCTGCATCGCTCGTGGGCGTCGGCGGGCAGCCCGCGACGCAGCGCCGTTTCCAGGACGGACCCGACGCGCCCCACCACGCCGTTCTCGCGGCAGTCCGACAGCACGGTCATCAGTATGCGCTTGCCTTGTGCTGGAGTCAAGTCGCACGCCACCATCGCGGCGACGAGTGCGCCCGCGGAGGCACCCGCCACGGGGGTGTCGCATGTCATGAGGCCTAGCTCGCTGAGCACCTCCCATGCCCCGCAGTGGTAGGGGAAGATCATGCCGGCAGCGCCGAACCCGAACCCGCCGGGCTTCGGTGGCGGGGAGGCGGAGGACGAGGAGGGGGAGGCGGAGGAGGTGGAGGCGACGGCAGTGGAGGAGGGAGCGGAGGCGGTGGCGGCGGCGGAGGAGTCGTAGTTGGAGGAGGACGCTGCGGAGGAGGAGGAGGAGGCGGCGACGGAGGAGGAGGAGGCGGCGCGTGCGGCCAAGGCCCGCGTAGGCACACCATTCCACCGGGACGGAGAGGAGGAGGAGGCAGCGGCGGCGGCGGAGGGGTTGTAGTGGTAGGAGAAGGAGGAGGCAGAAGCGGCGGCAGAGAAGGCGTAGTAGGAGGAGGAGGAGGAGGAGGAGGAGGAGGAGGCGGAGGCGGCGGCAGCGGAGGAGGCGGCGCGTGTGGCCACGGCCTGTGTAGGCACACCACTCCGCTGGGACGGAGCGAGTATTTTGAGCTCACGAGCGCGAGTGGGATGGCGGCCCAAGTTGCCTCCGCTTCGGCGGCAGGGTCGTGCAGCCGAAGCCGCGAACGCGTGCGAGGTGGCGACCGATGCCATGCTCTCACCTACAAGGTCTCCGTCGCCGTCCACAGCGCGATTGTTCGCAGGCCGCGGTGCGGTGTGGCTCTTCGAGCGCCACGTCATCCATCACCTGCAGAAAATCGAAATGGGAGAACTGCCGCGAGTGCTGATGAAGTGCCAGCGCCAACAGCGCCGAGGCGGAGGTCGGCCGGGCAGTCGGGAGGTCCGGCCTGCGCAATGGCAAGGTGCAGCCTCGAACTCTCCGATGCAGTGCGCGCACATTCCAACGCATACACTACGGTCCGAGACAGGTACGAGAAAGATGACGGGCAAGCTCGACACCGGAACTGTGCTGCGCGCGATGTTCGCGGGGAGCGTCGCGGTGTGGTCAAAGGGAGCCGCGATACTCAAGGTGAGATTCGAGACACGGCGTTATGAAACCTCGTCTTTTTCGCCTCTTGGAAAACGCAACCGTCATCACGGCAACCCGTGTTAAAAGAGTCAGGGAACGGTCTGTGGCAAGCCACGCAGGAGGACAAGGGTGCACAATCAATCAGGCAACAGGCAGACAGGTGGTGCGGCCTTGCAATCTTTGCTGTCTTGCACTCGAAGGAGGGTGTGGGGTGGTTCTCCAAAGTCAATGCCGAGGTAAAACGCAAGCTCGCTCGTGCTGAAGCAGGGGAACTCGGCGTTGCAACCCGACACCGTTCTGATCGCCCGCTCGCTGCCACATCCCACTACCGTCGCAGGCATCAGGAGGCGCGGGCGCTGGCTTGAAGGCCAAGGCGGCATTTGCCGCGGCCGGGACCGCCGCGGCGGGCGCGGGCGCCGCCGGCGTCGCCACCACGACCCCTACGACACCTCCCGCGAAGTAACCAACCGAACGCGACTGTCAGCTGACGAGAGGTAGAAGAGTAGAGTAGAGTAGAAGAGTAGAGTAGAAGGCGGAGGAGGAGGAAGGAGGAGGAGGAGGAGCAGGAGGAGGAGGACGATAAGAGGAAGAGCAGAAGGAGCAGGCGGAGGGAAGGGGGCAGGCGAAGGAGAAGGAGGAAGAGGGTGAGGAGGAGGACGTTATTACGTCAGGTCGAGCGAAAGACGAGAGACGAGAGACGCGTAGGTCGAGATGAAGACGGCGGTGGCGTCGCTAAGCCCGAGCACGCGCGCTGCGTTCCTGGTGCTGGTGAGCTGCCTCGCCACCAGCTTCGTGGCCACGCGCATGTTTCAGATGAGCAGCCTGCAGCACCAGCTGCTCAAGGTAGGGCCTGGCGGATGTTACTCGCCACGCCTCAGGCCGCCGTTCAACGCAGCAGACGAGGGTTCAAAGTGCGTTGCATGACTTGACGAGACGAGCACTATCCGGCAGGGTTCAAAAAGTGCGTTGGATGACTTGACGTGACGAGCACTATCCACCATGGTTCAAAGGGTGTTGGACGACTTGACGCGACAAGCAATGTCCGGCAGGCCCTAGCTCCAGGACCTGGAGGACGCCGACCACGCGCTGCCCGGCGAGCTGATGGACAGCCGCGGGCGCGTGGTGCCCGCCCTGACGGGCCCGCGCTTGGTGGACGACGCGCTCGCCACGGTGTCCATGCGCCAACGGGGCACCGGCAGGGGTTTACACTCGTCCACTTCTCAGCTCAACCTGAGCCGTTTCTGACACTCAACGCATCCCCTGAACGCCTACACAACCCCTCCACCACCGCCTTGAACACTCCCCAAACACCCCCTAAATACCCCTGGTCCCACCAATAGCGCTTACGTTGAGCTGACAGGTGGACGGGTGCAAGCCCCAGGGCACCGGCACGCTGCCCGCCGCCAGGAAGTCGGTAGGGCCCGGCACAAATTCCTCCGAACGTCCTTCCACACGTTGCCAACCGTGTTCCTTTCATAAATGCCGCCCGCCTTCATGTTGTGAGCAAATCGTGGCGGGCCCTGCAGGGTGGGCGTGGCGGAAAGCGGGGGGGTGCAGCTGCAGGGTCAGATTGACGGGATCGGGCGAGGGGTGGTGCACGGGTGGGCGTGCCAGGTGGGCCCCGCCAATGGCGCCACAGTGGCGGCAGGGACTTACACTCGTCCACTTTTCAGCTCAACCTCAGCCGTTTTGGTCACACCTCCCCATGTCCCCCTGTCTAATAGACTGGGGGAAAATCACGCACCCAACGTATTCCACAAGATGTGCTTACGTTCAGCCAAAAAGTGGACGAGTGTAAGCCCCTGAGTGGTGGTGTACGTGGACGGGGTGCTCATCGGAACGGCGCAACCCGCGGAGCCGCGCGGCGACCGCGCCATCGGCCGCGTCTGCGCGCGCCACCCCTACAACGCCTGCAAAGCCGGCTTCTCCGGCAGGGCTGAGTAAATCACGGATTGTTCTGGATTGTTGATGTCGCCGTATTGGCTGGATTATGCTGGATTATGCTGGATTATGCTGGATTATGCTGCATTATGCTGCATTATGCTGGATTATACTGGAAATGGCATCATCCTTCTCATTCTAGGCCCTCTTATGTTGCATCAAATGCAGGCCTATGACGCGGCGAGCATCATGTACCTGGCCCTGTTCTCAGCGCCCCTTCCCCCGCTGCAGCCTGGGCCGCACGAGATTCGCGCGTTCGTTCGCGACGGGGCCGGCCTGGTGAAAGCCGAGCTGGGGTCGAGCCCGTGGCAGTACGAGGAGGCGCCCACCGCGTTGGGCATCGCGGATGAGCTGGCGCGGAAAGACGCGGCAGGGCGGTGCAGGTTGACCCTATCAAACCCAAGTTGAAACCGCCTGGAACTAAGCGCTTGAAACTATGATATGATGAACCACCTTCAAAAATTGCTTTCAAATTCAACTTGCGCCGGTACAACGCGGTGATTCGAGAGAAGAACCTGCACATCGCGTCGCTGGAGGCACAGTTGGGCACGCAGCGGAGCTGGGAGGTGACATCTTTCGCGAGGGATGAGGAGGGCGGGGGTGCTAGTACGGGGATCAGGCTGGCGTCGGAGCCACGGGCAGGGCTGAGTAAATAATGCCTGGTGCCCTTCACGGCATCTGTCTCAATCACATTGTAGCCGGACGTATGCTACCATCAAACTCATTGTAGAACCTCGTTTCTCGAGTTGCACGGCATTAGCTGACGCGGTGCGCGTTGTTTGCCTGGCCCGAGTTGGCGGGGGCGGGGGCGGGGGGGACGGCGGGGTTGGAGCCGGGGGTGGCGGCGGAGGCGGCGGCAGGCGCGGCGGCGGCCCAGGTGACGGCGGACGGCCACGTGGTGCACGCGGTCACGCTGGCGTCGAGTGTGGGGAAGAAGGGCGGCGGCGAGCCGCTGCTGGCGTTCATCGGCGTCAACACGGGGTTCGCCTCCCGGCCGCGGCGCGACGTGCTCCGCTCCACCTGGTAGGGCGGTGCAGGCTGACAGTTCCAGAACCCGCGAGGAAAGCACCTATGGTCTCAGCGCTTGAGACTATAATATGATGAACCGCTTTCAAACTTTGCTTTCAAATTCAACTTGCGCCGCTACGACCTGGTTCCCCGCCGGCCCGGCGCTTCGCAAGATGGAGGTGGAGCACGGCTTGCTGTTCCGCTTCGTCATAGGCAACCCGCAGGCAGGGGCTTACACTTGTCCACATTTCGGCTCAACTTAAGCGCATTCTGTGGATAGGGGCGCATGTATGGGTTGTTTAGGGGGTGTTTAGGAGGTGTCAGGGGGTATCAAGGAGTATTAGGGGGTGTTCAGGGTGTATTTTGTGTCAGAAACGGCTCAGGTTGAGCTGAGAAGTGGACGAGTGTAAGCCCCTGCCCGCAGGTGTCGGGCGACTCGCTGGACCTATCCCTCCAGGATGAGATCAGCCAGCACAACGACTTCTTCCGACTGAAACACACGGATACGTACGACAAGCTGAGCGACAAGACGGTGACAAGCCCGCCCACTCGAACCTCGCACATCCCATCCGCATGAAGCTAACATCCAATCCACGTGAAGCCAACGTCATATACATTCGAACCTAGAATCCCATCCACTCGAACTAAACATCCAATCCACCCAAATCCAGTCTCCGCTTTTGAAAATAATGGGCTGGCTGAAGGCTCCCGTAGGATCAGCCTCTCGCCCAATCATATGAGGGCATTCAGACGCTCCTTTTCAATAGCGGAGACTGGGTTCAAAACTTACATCCCTTCGTCTCGAACCGACACACGCAGGTGATGTGGCTGTCAGCGGCGGTGACCGCGGTGGACGCGGACTTCTACATGAAGGTGGACGATGACGTGCACGTCCGCGTGCCCTCGCTCGGTCGCTTCCTGGCGTCGCACCGCCTGACTCGCTCCATGTACTTTGGTTGCATGAAGACGGGCCCGGTGCTGGGCAGGGGCTTACACTCGTCCACTTTTCGGCTCAACTTAGGCGCATTCTGTGCGATAGGGGTGCATGTAGGGTCTGTTTAGGGGGTGTTTAGGAGGTGTCAGGGGGTATCAAGGAGTATTAAGGGGTGTACAGGGTTTAATTTGTGTCAGAAACGGCTCAGGTTGAGCTGAGAAGTGGACGAGTGTAAGCCCCTGGTGCTGGGCAACCCGCGGCTGCGGTGGAGCGAGCCCGAGTGGTGGCGCTTCGGGCGGGGCTCAACACTCGTTCCGTTCACATCACCCCGGACACTCATTTCAATTATCTATAAGTAGAAAAACGACCGATCGTAAGACCAGGGAGGAGGACGCGGCACGTGTGTGCGGGTACACTGGTGCACTGCGAGGAGGGTATGCTATGATCAACACTGCTTGGCAGGGTATGCGATGATCAAACAGTCAGGTTGAGGTGAAGAGGGGTGGAATGTACGACCCTGGATTTCGGGACAGCGGCGCGAAGTACTTCCGGCACTGCTCGGGTCAGATCTACGGCGTCAGCCGCATGGTGGCGCAGTACATCCACGACCACGGCAGGGCGGTGCAGGTTGACCCTCTCAAACCCACGTCGAAAGCGCCAGGAACTATGCCCTTGACACTGGAATATGATAAACTGCACTCAAACTCTGCTTTCAATTTCAACTTGCGCCGCTACACCACGGCGCCATACTGCACCGCTACGCCAACGAGGACGTCAGCCTGGGAAGCTGGCTCATCGGGCTGGACGTGGAGTATGTGGACGAGCGGAACTTCTGCTGCCAGGCAGGGGCTTACACTCGTCCACTTTCCAGCTCAACCTAAGCTGTTTTGGTCACACCTCCCCATGTTCCCCTGTCTAATGGACTGGGGGAAAATCATGCAGCCAACTTTGTCCCACAAATTATGCTTACGTCCAGCCGAAAAGAGGACGAGTTTAAGCCCCTGCTGCCAGGACTGCCGCGGCAACAAGCAGTGCATCGCGTCGTTCCAGTGGGGGTGCTCGGGGGTCTGCGACCCCTTGAAGAACATACCTATCATTCACAACTCGTGTCCGCAGTAGACGCTGCACTAGACGGAGGGTCTATAGTCAGGGCTAAGGCGGAGGCGGATACCGTTCGCTAATGCTCTCCATGTGAAGTGCCTTGTGGCTCGATGAAGTGTAACATTATAATATGATGGTTTTGTGCCACAATCATTTGAAGCGATGCGCAAGCGCACCACATACGAAAGGCGCCGTTAGGGATTAGTTCGTTTTCAGCTCGAGATCGTCAAGCTGTATCCACACGGAACCTAGCGCCATCGCGACCCCCCGCGACGCTCCCCCCGCTTATCAGCGTGCGGCGATGTCTTGGAATGGAGAGAGTTAGAGAGAGATTCGCTTCCGTGTGTATAAGGGTGCACCAGGGTTTGATCTGCCCTGCCCCCCGTTGCGGACCCGGCGGACGACGCTGCACCCGAGGCTTCCCAGCCCGATGGTGGCGCCGGGTGAGCACAAGGGTACGTTCGAATTACAACTTATGAGTTAAATCCATGAACTTAATGAACTTAGAATCTACATTCTTCAGAAACTAAATTGCTACGAGTAGCTCTAGCTAGAGAGGATGATCAAGGGCACGTTTCATAGAAGAATGCCAGTCTACGTTTCATGAAAATACCCCAGCCCATAATCGTGTACCGCAAATACACAATTGAGCAATATTATGCAAATGACGGAAGCGACAGCTAGAAGTTATCGGGTTCCGCCGGCTCGAAGAGCAGGAGTGCCACAGGCAGGCGGCCGCAGCTGGCGCCCCGCCACCGCCGCCACCCCTCACTCCGCCTGAATCAATGCTGCTATGTTGTACGGCGTTACTACACCCTCTCAACGCCTCCTGGCTTCCGCCTGCTGCCCCCGTCCTGCCTCCCTGCCCCGCCCCCGTCAGGCTCCTCCGGCAACGCCCCCCCGAGCCCCCCCAGGCGGCGCCGCAGCCACCAGCGGGCGCGCCACACGTCGTCCGCCGTCAGGTCGTGCCCGCGCCCCTCCAACACCACCAGCTCAACCTTCCCCTCCGCCCCACCTCCTCCGCCCGGCTCCACCTCCGCCGCGCGCCTTCTCTGCTGCCTCCGTTTAAGGCCAGAACAATGTTGCATGCCACGCTACTGGATGACATTTTTAGACAAATAATGAAATGTGGTGGATGACGTAGCGAGCGGCCCTCACCTCACTCCCCGCTTCGCCTCAACATCCTATGACGTGGCGAGCGTCATTCACCTAGCCCCACCTGAGTTGCTCAGCCGCCGCCTGCGCCCACTCCGCCGGCGCGGTGGGGTCCACGCCCTAGGGACCACCGAACATTGCTCGCCACGTCATCGACACGGACATCGAACCTGCGTCTCTTGAGTCAAGTAGGATCCTATGACGTGGCAAGCAATATCTGCCAGGATGATGCATTGGAACGCTCGTTTCTGGAGTTCAATGGCATCCAATGACGTGGCGGGCAATGTACATATCCAGGCCAGGCCCTACGGCGCCCCCCTGCAGCATGAGCACCGGCGGCGGCGCGGCGCCCGCGGCAAGTTTTCTTCCGCTCAAGCCCCGCTTTATGTTATTCGCGTCTTCATCTCCCTCTCTTCTATTTTCGTTTTCGACGACGTCTTGGTCGTCAGCGGCCGTGACGGGCAGGTAGCCTCGCAGGCACAGGACGCCGCCCAGTGCGGGCCCGCACAGCCGACGCCCCGCCGCCACGGCAAGCCCCGCGCCCTGACTGAACCCTGCGAGCACCACGCTGCCTGGGGCTAGGGCCTGGCAGATATCACTCGCCACCTCATAGGTTGCCATTGAACTCGAGAAACGAGATCTCCAAGTGCGTTGGATGATGCGGCGAGCAATACCTGCGAGGCCCTGCCCGGGGCCGCCGGCACGCCGTCGCCGCCGCTGCGCGCTGCCGCCTCGGCGTGCACCATCCGCTGCGCCGCCGCCACCGCCTCGTCCACGCCCCCGCATTTCCACGATTGAACCCCGCCGGAGGCGGCGTTCATGCGCGGCTCAAACCACGCCGCCACCGTTACGTCCTCCCCTCCCATCAGAAACTTCCGTTGCGGCGCGTTCGGCAGCACCACCCGACGCCAAGGCCTTACCTACGAATTTGTTGCAGCTCACCTGAGTGTCTTTGAGGTTCCGTGTGGGCTAAATCAGTTGCTTCCAGGCACAAACGGCTAGAGCTCTAGTTCGATCGAGCAGTCGAGCTACAGGCGTAATCAGCTGAAAAAATAAAGGCCTTGCCCGGCACTCCGGGATGCCCCGCACTAACAGTTCCGCCAGCTCCCGCCAGGCCTCCGCCGTGTCGCCGAAGCCGTGCAGGAATACGAGCGTGCTAGTGTGCTCGGTGCTACTAGTACCGCCGTCGACAGTCACCGAGGTGGCCGTCTCGTACAGGTGCTCCGCCGAGGGGCTTTATACACTCGTCCACTTCTCAGCTCAACTTGAGCCGTGTCTGTCACAAGATACACCCTACACACCCTAAACACCCCATAACACCCCTTAACATGGGCAACACAACCCCTACGCGCAACCCCCATGCCACATAAAGCGCTCAAGTTGAGCTGAAAAGTGGATGGGTGTAAGCCCCTGCCCACTCCCAGTCTTCCTCCACGCACATGGAGCGCGCCGCAAAGGACGTGACGCCCTCGGCGATGCGCCGGTTGACGCGCCGGAGTGCACGCGCCACCTCTGCATCCGTCACCGCACCGATATTGCCATCAACAATAGTACCCGCCGCCCCCCTCGCCGCCTCCGCCGCCGCCGCCGCTGCCGCCGCCGACGCTCCTCGCGTACTACCAACGCTTCGAGCGCCTCCCCAACTCGGAGTTTGTTGGTTGCTATGGTGGACGAAGGCGGAGCCCGACGGTGACGGTGCCGCTGACTGGCGCGGGACGGCGGCTGACAGCAGCGATGGCACACCGCGGCATCGTGCGGCGCGCCTCATCTCGACGTCGTGCGGTTGCCCCGGCCGTGTCGCGACTGACGACGCTTCGCGGATCCTCGCGCCTCGTCATCGTGCCTGTGACCACTGGTAGGCTCATGGGCATCGCGCTCCGCGCCAACAACTTTGGGTGCCGATCCGCGCGGTTGACCTTACGGCACTCTTCGTAGGCCAATTTTGTGAACGAAAAATTGACCATACCGTAGGAAGAATTGGCGCGCGCCGCGCGCCATGCGTAGGGGGAATCGGAGCGCGGAGCGCGCTTCTGGGCAGCTGAAGGATGGCAGAGTGATGCGGGGAAACTGCTCTGCTTTTGATGATCAGGCTTTCAGGTGCGGCGCCACATTGACTGCAGCAACACGCAGACTGCGGCGAATTAGACTTGAGAAGTGTGCATTGACGTGCTCCGAACGTCTAGACCTGGCGAATAGAGTCAAGAACTGACCCCAGAGAATGTTTTTGTGACGGTGGGCGATGGCGGTGTGAGTGTCGGTGTCGGGCGCGGCCGGTCACGCATATTTTGTGTTGGTCGAGGAAGAGGCTGTAAACTGGAAACCTATGAAGCTATCTAGCACAGCACTTCACAGTCTACTCAGTTAACTTCTGTCTCTTGTTAACTTGGCTGATGACAAACTCCGGAGATTCATCAGGGAATGTGTCCCTCAACCACTTATCAAAATCACCACATGCAGTCACACAATATTGCTTGCCTTTCACTTTAGCGTGCCTCGTGCGGTCACTCAACTCGTATGCCCCATCGCAACCTGCCCTGCACATCCTCTTCCTGGCATTCGCCACACTTTCCACGGGTTGGCACAATGTCTGAGATGAGGACTTGGGTTGTGATGCTGCCAACGCACCCAACGCACTGGCAGCTGCACCCGCTCCACCGACCCCAGAAAACTCAATTG
>Ga0307489_10000227_pt1 | contig 31950 bp, 24 predicted proteins | sample SB12metaG_FD_202247 | JGI IMG/M metagenome (GOLD analysis project Ga0307489, IMG submission 202247) | Sea-ice brine microbial communities from Beaufort Sea near Barrow, Alaska, United States - SB 1.2 | ecosystem: Environmental > Aquatic > Marine > Coastal | place: USA: Alaska | collected... | reverse complement strand
AAGAGAGGAGATTCTCAATGACCATTAGCCCACCGGAACGAGAAGCAAAAAAAGTAAAAATTATTGTTGATCGAAACCCAGTTGTAACATCGTTTGAGAAATGGGCAAAGCCTGGTCATTTCTCACGTACTCTAGCAAAGGGACCTGCTACTACAACTTGGATCTGGGATCTGCATGCAGATGCTCACGATTTCGATAGCCATACAACAGATCTAGAAGAAATTTCACGTAAAGTTTTTAGTGCCCATTTTGGCCAACTAGCTGTTATTTTCATTTGGATCAGTGGTATGTATTTCCACGGCGCACGTTTTTCAAACTACGAAGCCTGGTTAAGTGACCCGACTCATATTAAGCCAAGTGCTCAAGTTGTTTGGCCAATTGTTGGTCAAGAAATTTTAAACGGCGATGTTGGGGGCGGATTCCAAGGTGTACAAATTACATCTGGTTTCTTCCAAATTTGGCGTGCTAGTGGAATTACGAGTGAACTTCAACTATACAGTACAGCAATTGGCGGCCTTATCATGGCTGGCCTTATGTTCTTTGCTGGTTGGTTCCATTACCATAAAGCAGCTCCAAAACTAGAGTGGTTCCAAAATGTTGAATCAATGCTTAACCACCACTTAGCTGGTTTATTAGGATTAGGTTGCCTATCGTGGGCAGGCCACCAGATTCACATTGCACTACCAGTAAACAAACTTCTAGATGCTGGGGTTGATCCAAAAGAAATTCCTCTTCCTCATGAGTTTTTACTAAACCGTGAACTTATGGCTCAGCTATACCCTAGTTTTAGCAAAGGTTTAACACCTTTCTTTACTTTAAACTGGGCGGAGTACACAGACATTTTAACTTTCCGTGGCGGTCTGAATCCTGTAACAGGTGGACTATGGTTAAGTGATACAGCTCACCACCATTTAGCACTTGCTGTTCTATTCCTTGTAGCTGGTCATATGTACCGTACAAATTGGGGAATTGGTCACAGTATGAAGGAAATTTTAGAAGCTCATAAAGGTCCTTTTACTGGTGAAGGCCACAAAGGATTATACGAGATTTTAACAACTTCTTGGCATGCTCAGTTAGCTATTAACTTAGCAATGCTAGGTTCTGTTTCAATTATTGTAGCTCACCACATGTATGCAATGCCACCGTACCCTTACCTGGCAACAGACTATGGTACAGTGTTATCTATATTTACACACCATATGTGGATTGGAGGTTTCTGTGTAACAGGTGCAGCAGCTCATGCTGCTATTTTCATGGTTCGTGATTACGATCCTACTAATAATTACAATAACTTATTAGATCGAGTTATCCGTCACCGTGACGCAATGATTTCTCATCTAAACTGGATTTGTATTTTCTTAGGCTTCCACAGTTTTGGCTTATACATTCATAACGATACGATGTCAGCTTTAGGCCGACCTCAAGATATGTTCTCTGATACTGCTATCCAACTTCAGCCTGTATTTGCTCAATGGGTTCAAAAGACTCATTATCTAGCTCCTAACTTAACTGCTCCAAATGCTTTATCAAGTACTAGCCCTACTTGGGGTGGAGACATTGTTGCTGTAGGTGGTAAGATTGCAATGATGCCGATTTCATTAGGTACAGCAGATTTCATGGTACACCACATCCATGCTTTTACAATCCACGTTACAGTTCTAATCCTTCTTAAGGGTGTTCTATTTGCACGTAGTTCTCGATTAATTCCAGATAAGGCAAACTTAGGTTTCCGATTCCCTTGTGATGGTCCAGGTCGAGGCGGCACATGTCAAGTTTCAGCTTGGGATCACGTTTTCCTTGGACTGTTTTGGATGTACAACTCAATTTCTATTGTTATTTTCCACTTCAGTTGGAAGATGCAATCTGACGTTTGGGGTAGCCTGACAGCTAAAGGTGTTTCACATATTACTGGAGGAAACTTCGGCTTAAGTGCAAATACTGTTAACGGTTGGTTACGTGATTTCCTATGGGCACAAGCTTCACAAGTAATTCAGTCATATGGTTCTGCTTTATCAGCATATGGTTTAATCTTCCTTGGCGCTCACTTCATTTGGGCTTTCAGTCTTATGTTCCTTTTCAGTGGCCGCGGTTACTGGCAAGAACTTATTGAGTCTATTGTTTGGGCTCATAACAAGCTTAAAGTTGCTCCAGGTATTCAGCCTCGAGCTCTTAGTATTACACAAGGTCGTGCTGTTGGTTTAACGCACTATTTATTAGGTGGTATTGCAACAACATGGTCGTTCTTCTTAGCCCGAATTATTGCAGTTGGTTAATACCTTTAATTAATATAGTTTAAAAACCTACTTGCTATTAAGCATAAGTAAAGAGTTTTTAACCTTTATTAAGTGATAAATTGGTCGGTAAATAAATAAAAGTAGAAATTAAAAGTATTAAACAAAAATTCAAGGAGATGAAAAGACTATGGCAACAAAATTTCCAAAGTTTAGCCAGGGTCTAGCGCAAGATCCAACGACTCGTCGTATTTGGTTCGGCATAGCGACTGCGCATGACTTTGAAAGTCATGATGGAATGACAGAAGAAAATCTTTACCAAAAGATCTTTGCTTCACACTTCGGTCAATTAGCAATTATTTTTCTATGGACTTCAGGAAACCTTTTCCACGTTGCTTGGCAAGGGAATTTTGAATCATGGGTTAAAGATCCTCTACACATTCGTCCGATTGCTCATGCAATTTGGGATCCACACTTTGGTCAACCAGCAGTTGAAGCGTTTACTCGAGGTGGGGCTTCAGGTCCTGTCAATATTGCTTATTCTGGTGTTTACCAGTGGTGGTATACTATTGGAATGCGAACAAATGGTGACCTTTACCAAGGTTCATTATTTCTTCTACTAGTTTCAGCATTAACTCTGTTTGCAGGTTGGCTTCATTTACAGCCTGCTTTCCGTCCAAGCCTTTCATGGTTTAAGAATGCAGAGTCACGACTTAACCACCACCTTTCAGGTTTATTTGGTGTAAGTTCACTTGCATGGACTGGTCACCTAGTTCACGTTGCTATTCCAGAATCACGTGGTCAGCATGTTCGTTGGGATAACTTCCTAAGCACACTTCCACACCCAGCTGGTTTAGCTCCATTCTTCAGTGGTAACTGGGCAGCTTATGCTCAAAACCCTGATACATCTGCACATCTTTTTGGAACGTCAGAAGGTTCAGGTACTGCTATTTTAACTTTCCTTGGTGGTTTCCACCCACAGACACAAAGTTTATGGCTAACTGATATGGCTCACCACCATTTAGCTATTGCTGTTGTATTCATTGTTGCAGGTCATATGTACCGTACAAACTTTGGTATTGGGCATAGCATGAAGGAAATTTTAGATGCTCATACTGCTCCATCTGGCCGCTTAGGTGCTGGTCATAAAGGTCTTTATGATACAGTTAATAACTCACTACATTTCCAACTAGGTCTAGCTCTTGCATCAGTAGGTACTATTACATCAATGGTAGCTCAGCACATGTATTCTCTTCCGCCGTATGCTTTTATGGCTCAAGATTTTACAACAATGGCTGCACTTTACACACACCACCAGTATATTGCTGGTTTCATTATGACAGGTGCTTTTGCACACGGTGCTATCTTCTTTATTCGTGATTATGATCCAGAGCAAAACGAAGGTAATGTTCTTGCACGTATGCTTGAGCATAAAGAAGCTATTATTTCGCACTTAAGCTGGGTTACATTATTCCTTGGTTTCCATACTTTAGGTTTATATGTACATAATGATGTAATGCAAGCTTTTGGAACACCAGAGAAGCAGATTCTTATTGAGCCTGTTTTTGCTCAGTGGGTTCAAGCAGCACAAGGTAAATCTTTATACGGATTTGATGTTTTACTATCTTCTTCTGATAGTGCAGCATTAGCAGCTAGTAAATCAATTTGGTTACCAGGTTGGCTTGATGCTATTAACAGTAATACAAACTCGCTATTCCTAACAATTGGGCCCGGTGACTTCCTAGTACACCACGCAATTGCACTAGGTCTTCATACGACGACTCTTATTCTTGTTAAGGGTGCTCTAGATGCACGTGGTTCAAAGCTAATGCCAGATAAGAAAGATTTTGGTTATAGCTTCCCGTGTGATGGTCCAGGTCGTGGTGGTACTTGTGATATTTCTGCTTGGGATGCTTTCTACCTTGCTGTGTTCTGGATGTTAAATACTATTGGTTGGACAACATTCTACTGGCATTGGAAGCACATCACGCTTTGGCAAGGAAACGTTAGCCAGTTTGATGAATCATCAACTTACCTTATGGGTTGGTTACGTGATTACCTATGGCTAAACTCATCACAGCTTATTAACGGTTACAACCCGTTTGGTATGAACAGTTTATCTGTTTGGGCTTGGATGTTCTTATTTGGACACCTAGTTTGGGCTACTGGTTTCATGTTCCTAATTTCTTGGCGTGGTTACTGGCAAGAGCTTATTGAAACACTAGCATGGGCACATGAGCGTACTCCACTTGCTAACTTAGTACGTTGGAAAGATAAGCCAGTTGCTTTATCAATTGTTCAAGCTCGTTTAGTTGGTTTAGCTCATTTTGCTGTTGGGTATATATTTACATATGCAGCATTCTTAATTGCTTCCACTTCTGGAAAATTCGGTTAATTGGTATTAGAATAAACTAAAATCAATCGAAGGAATTTATTATGCCAGATATTGTTAGCGCAGGTTGGGCTTTTCTAATGGTAAGTTTTAGTTTTTCCCTTTCTCTTGTAGTTTGGGGACGCAGCGGACTTTAAGATTAATATTTTATTAAAGTTTTAGCTTTGTTATAATCAGGATAATTAAATCAAATAAGAGGCTTTTTTTAGCTTTCTTATTTGATTTAATTATTCCTAAAAATTAATTTTTTTATAAACACAAAATAAAGAGAATATTCCCTGGATTAGGGTACTACTTAGAAACAAGAAAAGGTTTTTAGATTTCCATTTGGTGTTAGGTCCTCTTAATAAATTCTATCAAGGCTTAAGTCTTTTTATATCCATACGATGAATACTAAATAATAAACCCATTATTACTATAATGTTGAGAAAACGATAAAAAAGTACAAAATGAAACAATTTACTTTTTATTGAGATACGGGACTGACGGGATTCGAACCCGCAACTTCCGCCTTGACAGGGCGGTGCTCTAACCAATTGAACTACAATCCCTTTAATTTTGAGTTCTAGTAAGATAATGCCATATAATCAGCTTCCTTGTCAATTTTTTTGTAAATAGACGTTATAAACTAGATTTAGTAAGATAAAGAAAAGGTAAAAGCAACAAAACTTGAAAAGTAAGTTGTACTCTTTTCCTAGTTTTCAATAGTAACCCTAACGAATATTGAACAATAGGAAACGGAATTACCTAAGTTTACCGAATATAAGGAGACGAATAAAATGACACGAGTAAAACGTGGTGCTGTAGCAAAAAATCGTCGTCGGCGCATTTTAAAATTAAATAAAGGTTATCGTGGTTCACATTCAACATTATTCCGTACAGCTAATCAGCAAGCTATGAAAGCTTTACGTTATAGTTATATTGATCGAAGAAAGCGAAAAATTAATTTTCGCCAACTATGGATTAGACGAATTAATGCTTCTTCAAGAGCTTATGGGCTTAATTATAGCCAACTGATTTACGGCTTAAAAACAGCAAAGATTGATTTAAACCGTAAAGTACTAGCACAATTAGCTATTTTAGATCCTAAATCATTCAAACAGATTATTGATTTAGCAGTTTCACAAAAAGCTTAACAATTTTTAATAAAAATTATTCATTTGTTTGACCGAAAAAAGCAACATTAGCTTAAACCATTTTAGAACAGAAAATCTGTATCAATTATTATGCCTACAATTCAACAATTAATTCGTTCTCAACGGAAAAAGATCGAAAAGAAAACAAAATCACCAGCACTAGTATCGTGCCCACAACGCCGTGGTGTTTGTACAAGGGTTTATACTACAACCCCTAAAAAACCAAACTCAGCTTTACGAAAAGTTGCTCGTGTTCGCTTAACTTCAGGTTTTGAGGTTACTGCTTATATTCCTGGTATTGGTCATAATTTACAGGAACATTCTGTTGTTCTTGTACGTGGAGGTCGTGTTAAAGATTTACCTGGAGTTCGTTACCATATTGTTCGTGGTTCTTTAGATACTGCTGGAGTAAAAAACCGTACACAAAGTCGTTCAAAATACGGTGTAAAAAAGCCTAAAAAGTAAAAAATTTACAGCTTTGACCCGAGAATAGTAATCTATTAACTAATAATTAAAAATCAATGTCACGTAGAAATACACCAAAAAAACGTCCGATTACACCAGACCCTGTTTATCATAGCCGTTTAGTAAGCATGCTATCTAATCGACTTTTAAAAGATGGAAAAAAAAGTCTTGCCCAAAAGATTTTATACCAAGCAATGGAAAAAGTTGGAGAATCAACTCAAAAAGACCCGTTAGAAGTACTTAGACAAGCTATTCTTCAAGTAACCCCTCTTGTCGAAGTAAAATCACGACGCGTTGGTGGTTCTACTTTCCAAGTACCTCTTGAAGTAACGACAGAACGAGGAACAACCCTTGGTCTTCGTTGGTTAGTCGAGGCAGCCCGAAATCGACCAGGTCGTGAAATGGTTTCCAAATTAGCTAATGAAATTATTGATGCTTCAAACCAAACGGGGAATGCTACCCGTAAACGTGAAGAAACACATCGAATGGCAGAAGCGAATAAGGCATTTGCCCACTTCCGTTTTTAAACCTCTTTATTCATAGTAACCAGAGTAAAATTTGAAAAAGAAGACTAACTAAACCTTTTTTGGTTTCGTAATAATTACTAATTAGTAATTACGTTTTCTCTTTTTTAACCAAAATCGAACTGAAATAATCAAAAACAATTATATGGCACGCGAAAAGTTCGAACGTACGAAACCACATGTAAATATTGGTACAATTGGTCACGTTGACCACGGTAAAACTACTCTAACAGCAGCTATTACAATGGCTCTAGCAGCTGCTTCTGGTGGATTAGCAAAAGGTTATGCAGATATCGATTCAGCTCCAGAAGAACGAGCTCGTGGTATTACTATTAACACTGCGCACGTTGAATATGAAACAGAAGCTCGTCACTATGCACACGTAGATTGCCCAGGTCACGCTGATTATGTTAAAAACATGATTACCGGTGCAGCTCAGATGGATGGTGCTATTCTTGTAGTATCAGGTGCTGATGGGCCGATGCCTCAAACAAAAGAACATATTCTACTAGCAAAGCAAGTAGGTGTACCTAATATTGTTGTTTTCTTAAATAAGCAAGATCAGGTAGATGATGATGAACTATTAGAATTAGTTGAACTAGAAGTTCGTGAAACTCTTAGTAACTACGAATTCCCTGGTGATGATATTCCTGTAGTTCCAGGCTCAGCTTTATTAGCATTAGAAGCATTAACAGGCGACCCTACACTTGCAAGAGGTACTAATGAGTGGGTAGACAAAATCTACAACTTAATGGATGCTGTTGATGAATACATTCCTACACCAGTACGAGAAACTGATAAAGATTTCTTAATGGCGGTAGAGGATGTTTTCTCAATTACTGGTCGAGGAACAGTAGCTACTGGCCGTGTAGAACGTGGTGTTGTTAAAGTAGGTGAAACTGTTGAACTTGTAGGTTTAATGGACACACAGCAAACAACAGTAACTGGTTTAGAAATGTTCCAAAAGAGTTTAGAAGAAGCTATGGCTGGTGATAACGTAGGAATCCTATTACGTGGTGTTCAAAAAGAACAAATTGAACGTGGTATGGTTATTGCAAAACCAGGAACAATTAAGCCCCATACAAAATTTGATTCTCAAGTTTATATTCTAACAAAAGAAGAGGGTGGACGTCATACTCCATTCTTTGAAGGTTACCGCCCACAATTTTATGTTCGTACAACAGACGTTACTGGAAAGATTGAATCTTTCCGTGCAGATGATGATACTCCAACACAAATGGTAATGCCTGGTGATCGTGTTAAAATGGAAGTTGAATTAATTCAACCAATCGCTATCGAAAAAGGTATGCGCTTCGCTATTCGCGAAGGTGGTCGTACTGTTGGTGCCGGTGTTGTTTTAGAAATTAAAGCTTAGAATATTCCAATATTCTATCTATTAGATTCACTTGATACAGAGAATATTTAAATATTCTCTGTATCAAAATAAAGTAAAGAAAAAAATTAATGAAGTAAAAAAACTAAGTCATGGTTAATTCTGTAGATTTATCAGACAATTCAGTTTTTCGTGAAGAAGTCATTGGTTCAAGACGATTAAGTAATTATTGGTGGGCCACTCTATTATTCTTTGGTGCCATTTGTTTTTTCACTGTAGGTCTATCAAGTTATGTAGGGTTTAATCTTTTCCCTTTTTTAGATGCCCGTGAAATCATTTTTTTTCCACAAGGATTAGTAATGTGTTTCTACGGTATTTTGGCTTTTTTATTAAGTTTTTATTTATGGCTTATTATTTTTTGGAGTATTGGGGAAGGTTATAACGAATTTAATAAGAAAGACGGTACAATGTGTATCTTCCGCTGGGGTTTCCCAGGTAAAAATCGTCGAATCCAATTAACATATTTCCTTAAAGATATTGAAGCTATCCGTGTAGAATTAAAAGAGGGTGTAAATCCTAAAAGAGCTCTATATGTAAGAATAAAAGGACGACCAGAAATTCCCCTAACACGAATAGGTCAACCTATGACAGTTGGGGAAATTGAGAAGAAAGCTGCTCAACTTGCCTCTTTTTTACAAGTATCAATTGAGGGATTAAACTAGAATAGCAAGGACGCCATTGAATTTGAAGAAAAAACAAAGAAAATGAATTCTTTTTTCTAGAGGTGTTTATAATAAGAATAAACTTTTAGCGGATTTACAAATTATGCAAAACCCTTTTTCAGTTCGTTACCAAATGCCAGCGATTTTTGCTAGTATGTTCCTTTTATTCGGATTTTGTCAACCATCGGAAGCATACCCTATTTATGCTCAGCAGGGTTATGAAAACCCTAGAGAAGCTACTGGAAGAATCGTTTGTGCAAATTGTCACCTAGCACAAAAGCCAGTTGATATTGAAGTACCACAAGCAGTTCTACCAGATTCAGTTTTTGAAGCTGTAGTTGAAATTCCTTACGACAAACAAGTAAAACAAGTTTTAGGTAATGGAAAAAAAGGCCCACTTAATGTAGGTGCTGTTCTTATTCTTCCAGATGGATTCCAAATTGCCCCTCCTGAGAGAATTTCTGATGAACTAAAAGCAAAGGTTAATAACCTTTACTTCCAACCATATAGTGAAGCTCAAAAGAATATTATTGTAGTTGGTCCAGTGCCTGGAAAAACATACAGTGAAATGACTTTCCCTATTCTTTCTCCAGACCCTGCAACAAACAAAGATGTTTATTTTCTAAAATACCCAATTTACTTAGGTGGTAACCGTGGCCGTGGCCAAATTTACCCTACAGGTGAAAAGAGTAATAATACAGTTTATAATGCATCTGCTGCAGGAACCATTTCGAAAATTACGATCGATAAGAAAAGTACTTCTATTGTAATTACTACAGTAGCGGGTACTAGTATTACTGATGTAATTCCAGCAGGTCCTGAACTAATCGTTTCGGAAGGTTCAGTTGTTAAAGCAGATCAGCCCTTAACAAATAATCCAAATGTTGGTGGTTTTGGTCAAACTGAAACAGAGATCGTTCTACAAGATCCATCACGTGTTAAAGGTCTAATGTTATTCCTTGCATTCACAATTATTGGACAAGTTTTCTTAGTTTTAAAGAAAAAACAGTTCGAGAAAGTACAATTAGCGGAAATGAATTTCTAATAAAAAATACAATTTGTTATTAGAGTATTCTCTCTTTGTTTAAAGAGAGGGAATACTCTAATTTGTAATAAAAAAAGAAGCGTTTGATTTTTATAGTATGAAGTGTTTTTACAATGATTGTAAAATACGTACGTCAATTGCCGCGAACCCGTAGTAATAATATTCATTTTCTGAAAAAGACAACTTATTCTCGGAAACAAACAACACAAAAAAGTTTTTGTATCGAAAATGATACAGTTGAAAGAAAAAAAGACTTTTTATATCCTTTATTTATTGAGATAACCCAACGTTACGGGGTGGTCGATTATGAATATTTCTTTAGTAAACAAAAAAAATAAAAAGTACTTATAAAACATTTTTATTTTTTTCTCTATTGTGCTACTATCCTAGTAGTTGGGGCGTGGCCAAGTGGTAAGGCAACGGGTTTTGGCCCCGTCATTCAGAGGTTCGAATCCTTTCGCCCCAGTTTAAAAATAAATTGTAGAAATAAAAAGATTAGTTCAAAAATCACCGGATTTAGCCAAAGAGCTAGATTCGGTGATTTTTTTTTGAAAAAGCTAGTAAGAATTATTTCTTACCTGCAAGGAAAGTTTCTGTAAACTCACCAATAGCGCCTTTAAGCATTTCTTCAGCTTCTGGTGTGAAAGCCAGAGTATCACGAATAATCTCACCAAATTTAGGTGTTGATGTGTTGATGTACTCACGAAGACCAATAAGGAATTCACGAACATCAGCAACTTCGATTGGCTCAAGGAAACCATTTACACCAGTGTAAATAGTTGCTACTTGGTCAGATACAACAAGTGGAGATGATTGAGACTGCTTTAGAAGTTCACGTAGACGAACACCACGTGCTAACTGGTTTTGAGTAGCTTTATCTAGATCTGATGCAAACTGTGCGAATGCTTCAAGTTCATCAAACTGTGCTAGTTCAAGTTTAAGCTTACCAGCTACTTGCTTCATAGCTTTAATTTGAGCCGCAGACCCTACACGAGATACTGAAATACCTACGTTAATTGCTGGGCGGATTCCTGAGTTGAAAATATCAGCTGAAAGGAAAACCTGACCATCGGTAATTGAAATTACGTTTGTTGGAATATAAGCTGCTACGTCACCTGCTTGTGTTTCAACAATTGGAAGTGCAGTCATACTACCTTCACCAAGTGCTTCACTTAGTTTAGCTGCACGCTCAAGTAAACGAGAATGTAGGTAGAAAACGTCTCCAGGGTATGCTTCACGACCTGGTGGACGACGTAATAGAAGCGACATTTGACGGTAAGCTTGAGCTTGCTTCGATAAATCGTCATAAATTACTAAAGTATGACGGCCTGTGTACATGAAGAACTCAGCAAGAGAAGCACCTGTATAAGGAGCTAAGTACTGAAGGGTTGCTGGAGAATCAGCATTGGAAGCAACAATGATTGTATACTCCATTGCACCACGCTCTTCAAGAGTACTTACAATTTGTGCTACTGATGAAGCCTTCTGACCAATTGCAACGTAAACACACACAACACCTTCACCTTTTTGGTTCAGAATTGTATCGGTAGCTACAGCTGTCTTTCCTGTTTGGCGGTCACCAATAATAAGCTCACGCTGGCCACGACCAATAGGAATCATTGCATCAATAGCAACAAGTCCAGTTTGCATTGGTTCATAAACTGACTTACGAGCAATAATACCAGGAGCTGGCGACTCAATAAGTCGGTTTTCTGAACTAGGAATAGCACCTTTACCATCAATTGGACGGGCAAGAGCATCAACAACTCGACCAAGGAATGCTTCACCTACAGGAATTTGAGCAATTTTACCTGTAGCTTTTACAGAATCACCTTCTTGAATCTTTAAACCTGCTCCCATAAGAACAGCACCTACGTTATCTGCTTCAAGGTTTAAAGCGATACCAACTGTTCCATCTTGAAATTCTACAAGTTCACCAGCCATTACTTTTTCTAAGCCGTAAATTCGTGCAATTCCATCACCAACTTGAAGTACAGTACCAACGTTAACAACTTTCACTTCTTTGTTGTACTGGTCAATTTGTTGGCGGATAATACTACTAATTTCGTCAGGTCTAATTTTTACCATAGGTCTTCTTTTTATAAGGAAGGTTTATTTGGTTAAGTAAACTACTTAACACAAATTTTGTAAAAAAAGTCTATTCAAAGCAAACTAAGCTAGTTGGCCTAATAAAGCAATATTTAAATCAATTACTCGTCTTTGGAGATTAGCATCCAGACGTTTTTTCACTTTTTGAAGAGCTGATTCTAAAGCAAGTTCACGAACACGTCCGCATACTTCTTCAACAGCTTTTTCTTCTTCAAAGCGTAAACTTAGCTGTTTTGCTTCTTCTAAGCGCTTTATGTCTTCTTCTGCACGTTCTAATAAATTCGCTGATCCTTGTTTTGCTGTTACAAGGCCTTGAGCACGAATTTCTTCTGCTTTTGTCTTAGCAACACCAAGTTGTGCTTTAGCTTTAGCTAATTTTGCTGTGGCTTCCTGAAATCTTTCCTCGGCATCGTTTAAACTTTTTACAATAAGTTCTTTACGGTTATCAAGGATTGAAGTTAAGATATCACCTCCAAAAACAACTAAAACACCAATAACAACGGCTAAGTTTAGCACGTTTGTTTCTAATAAATTTGTATTAATGCCGAAGCCTTCCCCTAAAGGGAAATCAATAGTAGTTACGATCACGGTCGAGAGAACCTCCATTCTTTTCAATTGTAGACAAATCATTGAAATGATTTATCTACTGAAAGCCACCTAGTCTCGACTTGCTTAAAAAAGAAAAAGGAAAAGTTGGCTTCCAGCAGATAATGTTATAGGTAATTTGAGAGAAAAATCAATCAATAACCAACTTCAAAACGTCAAAGGTTACCAGGAATAATACCTGGTAACCTTTGACATTTTGATATTAACCTACAAAAGGGTTAGCGAAGATAATTGCAAGAGCAACTACAAGACCATAAATTGTTAGGGCTTCCATGAAAGCTAATGAAAGTAGAAGTGTACCACGGATTTTACCTTCAGCTTCAGGCTGACGTGCAATACCTTCTACAGCTTGACCAGCTGCAGTACCTTGACCGATACCAGGACCAATAGCACCAAGACCAATTGCAAGACCAGCACCAATAACAGAAGCAGAACAAATTAATGGGTTCATGAGAATCTCCTTTCTTTAGATAAAAAATCAAACTTTTTCTTCTCGTTATTCGGAAAGATCTAGAATAAATATTCTCCTAGATTAGTTCAAGACTATCAGGTTTATGGATGTTTTGAAACCCTTTTCTCTAGTTTTTTCACTTATTTCCTAATTCTTTTCTAAAAAAAATTAGTGGCCTTCCATAGCTTCACCAATGTAAGCACCTGAAAGGGTTGCGAAAATTAGAGCTTGAATCGCACTAGTAAAAAGACCTAGGAAAATAAGTGGAATTGGTATAACTAAAGGTACTAAAGAAATTAGTACTGCTACAACTAATTCATCTGCAAGGATATTTCCAAAAAGTCGGAAACTTAAAGATAAAGGTTTCGTAAAATCTTCTAAAACGTTAATAGGTAATAGAATCGGAGTTGGCTGAACATATTTAGTAAAGTACTCAAGACCACGCTTACCGATTCCAGCATAGAAATACGCAGCTGAAGTTAATAGAGCTAACCCAGCAGTTGTATTAATATCGTTTGTAGGTGCACCTAGCTCACCATGTGGAAGTTCAATAATTTTCCACGGGATAAGTGCCCCTGACCAATTTGAAACAAAAATAAATAAAAACATTGTACCGATGTAAGGTACCCATGTTTTATATTCATGACCAATTTGGGTTTTCGCAATATCACGGATGAATTCTAAAACATACTCAATAAAATTTTGTCCACCTTCTGGAATTGGCTTTAAATCGCGTGTTGTTAGAACAGCCATTGCAAGGATTATTGCAATAACAATCCAAGAATTAATTAGTACCTGACCATGTACTTGGTAATCTCCGAAACTCCAGTAAAAGTGTTCACCAACTTCTACACTTGAAAGCTCATACAGTGAGTTATAAATAATCGTATCCATGAAAACGGTTTCCCCTTAGATCTTCAATCAATTAGGCAATTAGTTTCAATATAGCAAGATTTTTCGTTTGTTGCTATTTAATAATGACTTTTGTCAGTTAATTTTTTTCTTGCCGCGGGTAGGATTCGAACCTACACAGAACAACTTAGAAGGTTGATGCCCGTCCATTAGGCGACCGTGGCAAAAGTTTTTGAGGTCTTATATCACAATTGAATATACTTCTAATAGTATTTTGTATTGTATTCTTTGTCAACTTGTCAGATGTCTTCTGTAAAAGACACCTGACAAACATTTTTTTGACTATTTAGTAACCAAATACTGAACTAAAAACGTCTTGAACTTTTGTTCCTGAATCAATTGATTCAAGTGGATCTTTTCTCAGGCGGTGACGTAAACATAGAGTTACAATCTTGAATATATCTTCAGCTGTCACTTCTTCACGACTATCAAATGCAGCTAATGCTTTTGCTGCACGATTCGTTACAATGTCTCCACGAAGACCATCTACATTCAGTTCGGAACAAATTTCAGAAATTTTTACTTGTAGATCATAAGATAACCTTACTGTATCTTTCTTTAATAGACTACGTGCTGCAGTAATTTTTGAAGTTAGAGCGTCTTGGGAATCTTGATACTCTTCACGGAACGTCTGCGGAAATTCATCAAATCGCGTTCGTTGCTCAACAATTTTTACGCGTAATTCAGGTTCCCTTACAGTACCGATTTGGGCATGCATACCAAAACGGTCTAATAGTTGAGGTCGTAATTCACCTTCTTCTGGATTTCCCGAACCTACTAAAATAAAACGAGCGGGATGACAAATTGAAATACCTTCACGTTCTACTGTATTCCATCCTGAAGCAGCTGAATCTAAAAGAACATCAACTAAATGATCATCTAATAAGTTAACTTCATCAACATAAAGAATTCCGCGGTTTGCTTTTGCTAATAAACCTGGTTCAAAAGCTTTTACACCTTCAGTTAACGCTTTTTCAATATCAATTGTTCCACAAACACGATCTTCCGTTGCTCCTAATGGTAAGTCAACCATTGGGATTTTCATTTGTGTAATAGCAACTTCTTTATCTGAAGATTCAGCTGGGTCTGAATTAAATGGGTCGTTTTCGATAACAGTAATTTGAGGTAAAAGATCAACAAGAGCTCTAACTGTTGTTGATTTACCTGTACCACGATCACCCATGATCATAACACCACCAATTTTAGGGTCAATTACATTTAAGATTAAAGCCAGTTTCATTTCTTCTTGGCCTACAATCGCAGTAAATGGGAAAACTGGACGTTCACTTGTTGATTCACTCATTTCGTTTTTCTAAATAGTTTTTTTACTGAAAAGATTGATGAATTAATCTTTTTTGAATCGTTTCTTAATTACTTCTTTTATTTTACACAAAAAAAAAAAAAAAGTCTTTAATCTTGTTGAAAGATATATTAATTCCCGGGATTTTGGATCTTTAAAGGTGCTAAAATAATCGATAGACTAAAAAAAGGAGAAATTGTGTTTGTTCTTAATGAGTATACTTACGTTTTTCTTTTCTTCTTCATTGCTTGTCTGGTTCCAGTTTTAGCCTTAACGACTTCGAAATTATTAAGACCTCAAGGGGTCGGTCCAGAAAGACGAACTACATACGAATCAGGTATTGAACCAATGGGAGAAGCAAGAATTCAGTTCAACATTCGGTATTATATGTTTGCACTTCTTTTTGTGTTATTTGATGTTGAAACCCTATTCCTTTACCCTTGGGCGGTTACATTTCGCCAACTTGGGTTATCTGCGTTTTTAGAAGCTCTTATTTTTGTTTGTATTTTAATCTTAGGTTTAGTTTATGCATGGAGAAAAGGAGCACTTGAATGGTCTTAAATAATAATTTACAAAAAATTACTTACTCTTTAGAGTCGTCGAAAGTGACAGATGATTTATCGTCTAATGTTATTTTTACAACCCTAAATGATTTGCATAATTGGGCTCGACTTTCTAGTCTTTGGCCATTACTTTATGGAACAAGTTGTTGTTTCATTGAATTTGCTTCACTTATTGGGTCACGTTTTGATTTTGATCGTTTTGGATTGGTTCCACGATCAAGTCCTCGCCAAGCAGATCTTATTATTACAGCAGGCACAGTTACAATGAAAATGGCTCCGTCTTTAGTTCGACTTTATGAACAAATGCCAGAACCAAAATATGTAATTGCAATGGGTGCTTGTACAATTACTGGTGGGATGTTTAGTACTGATTCATATACGACAGTACGTGGAGTTGATAAATTAATTCCGGTAGATGTTTATTTACCAGGGTGCCCTCCTAAACCAGAAGCGATCATTGATGCAGTTATTAAATTGCGCAAGAAAGTATCTCAAGAACAAGCTATTATACAAGGAAGAAAAAAACCTTTACAACAACACCGTTTCCATACGGTTAATCATGAATTAACTGCTTGTAAACCTATTTGCACTGGAAACTACCTACAAGAGGATCGACGCCAATCACCTCCAAAAGCTTTCGCAGACGAATTAGGAATTACAACCCCTTTGATTTTAGAAAAAGCAAAGGCTTAATCCGCACTATGGTATTTAGTAATAAAGATAAAGAATACTAATTTTCTTTATCTTTATTACTAAATACCATTTCATTCAATCACCCTGGCTACCCAATATGCAGTAGAAAAATAGATTATGAAGACATCGTTAAGAAGCCGGTTCCAGCAGGAATAAGATTTCCTATTAAAACGTTTTCTTTAAGACCTCGGAAAAGATCTATTCTTCCCTGAATAGCTGCTTGTGTTAAAACTCTTGTAGTTTCCTGGAAGCTAGCAGCGGATAAAAAACTTTCACTCGTTAATGAAGCCTTCGTAATACCTAAGATAATCGGTTCATAAGTGGCACGTTGACGACCTGAAGCAATAGCACCTTCATTCAATTTAGTCAGTTGATGAAGTTCAACTAAATCTCCATAAATAAGCGGAGTTTGGCCACCATGAATAATAAAAACTCTTGAAGTCATTTGTTTCACAATGATTTCAATATGTTTATCAGAAATATCTACCCCTTGAGATTGATATACTTTTTGTACACCATTCACTAAGAATTGTTGTATTTCTTTCAAACTAATTCTAGCTGCTATTTCTGCGCCCCAGATTGGTTTGTAATTTTCAAACAACTCTTTTAATTTATCATGGGAATTATTTGGAATTGGTTGAAGATTTTTTGTTCTTCGTGCTTCTAAAAGCTCTTCAATTTTTGGTAAACCTTGAACAATATCCTCTGTCTTTGCTTTCTGATATACTAAATGAAATAAAGTGGCACCTTCAGAAACTAAACTACCATGGGTTACTGAAAGTAAACTTTTATTCGATGCTCGATAAGGAGTTGCTTTTCTTACTATGATACAGTCCTTTGTTATATGAGAAACAATTCCAGATTGAGTTACACGAAGTCCTTCAGAAATCTGGTCTCCACGGCAAACAAACGACCCAAGTTTTACTTTTCGTTTTTTACCATTAAGACTATATTGGATTTGGTTCCGTTCGCTTTCAACTAGACAATATTTCTGTTGACTACTCTTTTTGATTTCAATTTCTTGGTTTAGTTTTGGTTCACTTAAAAACGTACCTTTCAAATGATCTTGCTGTAATTTTTGGTTATTATCAGCTAAATTTTTTCGACTAAAAGGGGTCCCAGCTAAAGAACAAAATGAAACTGAACTTGTTTCATGCAAGTTAGAAACGAGATTAAAAGCTGTTAATGGAAGTTGTTTTCTAAAACTCACACAGAAGCAACTCGATTGCTCTTCTGATTCTGGAAATAGTTGCCATTCAACAAAAACGGGAACACTAAATTGGATATCATCCACTATATTTTCAAAAGGTTTTGTTAATGAAAAATTATGTAATAGAAATCTCTTTAATTTTCTAGCACTTTTAGGTAGGCTATATTTTTTGGGCAAATAAAGCCAGGTTGTTTTTTTTCTTTTTAAAGGTTGGGGGCAATAAAAAAATTCTTGCTTCTTCACTTTCTCTACAGGTTGGTACATCGTATTAACTAAACCATAAGAAACTGAGTTTTTAATTAAAGCTAATTTTGAGCTTGTTGTTAAACATGATTTTGTTAAATTGATACCAGCTGTTTCATAATGTTTATACGTCAAACATAAAGGTAAGGTTTGAATACCACTGAAAATTTGTGCAAATGGTTCTGTTGGAGTGCTTGAGATCCACGAAAAAGAAGATAAACGTTGTTCAACCGTATTAGATAAAGAACTAAGATTGATATTTGGAAAACGAAAACCGGTTCCTCCAGGTCTTAATGAAACGGAATACGATGTATTAGGAATGAATTTGTTATTTGTTTCCTTTCTATTTTTATTTTCTAAGTGAATATCGCCTTGTTGAACTGGAACTTCTTGTTGTGAAAATGATGAAGAAGGAACAACTTTTCCTTCTAAAACATAAAAATATGCATTTCCTTGGATATAAACAGTTTCTTTTTGGTCAAGGGTTTCTTCTTGTCCAATTTTCAGGCTTGTTTTTTTGGCTAATTGGTTTTTTCTTATCTGATTGGTATTCAGTTTTTCTATTGCAGAATCAGCTCGGAAACTAATAGTTGTGACTTGGTGGAAATAAACGGAGCCAGCACTTGCAGAACAAACTTCCTTTAAAGCACGTACACCTAAGTTCGCTTTTGGACCAGACAAAATGGTTTTTAAATCAGAAGTTTCAGCAATAACTTGTTTCCAATAGACTTTTGTATTTGGTTTAATAAAAATCAAAGTATACGGAGGAAGTGAAACTATAGCATCCTTTTTTTTCTTTTTTGAGTCAACTTCCTTTCCAAAAGCAACTTCATCTTTTTGGATTACTAGATCAACGGCTTGTTTAAAAAAGACCGCTTCTTGGCCAAAAGGTGTGCGTATTTTTTGTGATCCTGTCAAATCATAACTTAAATGGCCATGATGCGGTGCATAAATACGATCGGCAACATCAGTTGAGAAAACACCCCCTGTGTGGAAAGTTCTCATAGTTAGTTGAGTACCTGGCTCACCAATAGATTGTGCAGCAATAATTCCAATAGCTTCTCCTAAATCGACCATGCATCCATCTGCAAGACTCCAACCATAACATAATTTACAAACATGGCGAACTGTTTGACACGTTAAAGGAGATCGTACATAAATTTTCGGTTGTTGAAATTGGATGATTTTCGTAGCTAATTCAGGAGAAATATCCTCATTCCGGGATCCCAGAAATAAACGGTTTTTCTTAATTGGTGCTGCTAAAACTCGACCAATTAAGCGGGTCTTTAATGGTAACAGGACTTTATCTTGTTCTATTAAAGAAGATAAGAAAATTCCCTGGAATGTATCACAATCTACTTCTTTAATAATTACCGCTTGCGCAACATCAACCAGTCGGCGCGTTAAATAACCTGAGTTTGCAGTTTTTAATGCTGTATCAACAAGTCCTTTTCTAGCTCCATAACAAGAAATAATATACTCTGTTACTGTTAAACCTTCACGGAAATTACTTTTAATCGGTAAATCAATAATTTCTCCTTGTGGGTCAGACATTAACCCCCGCATACCTACTAATTGTCTGACTTGAGACAGATTTCCACGCGCTCCAGAAAGTGCCATCATATAAACTGGATTTAAGAGATCCGTTTCACGAAAATATTCAACTACCTCATCTTTTAATAATTCACTTGCTGCATTCCAAACATCTAGAATTTTTTGTGAACGTTCTACTGCAGTAATTTTTCCCCGTGAAAATCGATCATCGGCATTTGTAACTTCGTTTTCAGCATAAGCTAATAAGAGTTGTTTTGCTGGTGGAATTTTCAAATCTTCTAAACCTAGAGAAAGACCGGCTGTTGTTGCATGGTGAAAACCTAAAGTTTTTAGCTTATCAATCATGATTAATGTATTGGTACGGCCATGATTTGTTAGATGCCAAGCAACAAGACGTCTTAATTCTCCTTTATCAATCTCTCGATTAAAAAAAAACGTACTCATTTTTTTCTATGTCTCCTTGGTTAATTTAAAACAAAAAAATTCTCTTAATAAATCCATTTACTTAACCTTCAATTACTCGACTAAAAATCATTCTGCCAACTGTTGTACGTAAATAAGCTTTATAAATGGATGAGTTGAACTTACTCGTTTTTTGTTTTCGCTCAAAACTATAAGACCGTTGATAAATTTTCGTTATTTCTTTTTGTTTTCCAATACGAATTTCAATTGGGTCTTCTTCATTTTTATAACTTTCCATTTGATCTTTTGAACACGGGAACCAAGCTAAATTATGGATATCTACAGCTTGTTTATTATAAGCTGTAATTCCTTCATCTAAATGTTGGAAATAAGGTTTTTTCGCATGTAAATAAAACGGTGAACTATCTTCTACTGTTAAATAATAACAACCTAATACCATGTCTTGGCTCGGTAAAAGAATTGGTTGACCAGTTGCTGGAGAAAGCCAATTATTCGATGCAAGCATTAATAAACGGGCTTCCGTTTGGGCTTCTACAGATAATGGGACATGTACAGCCATTTGATCTCCATCAAAATCTGCGTTAAATGCTGGACAAACTAATGGGTGAAGTTGAATTGCTCGACCCCCAATTAAAACAGGCTGAAAAGCTTGAATACCTAGACGGTGTAAAGTTGGGGCTCGATTTAATAAAATTGGATGGCCTTTAATGACATGTTTTAAAATTTCATCAAGAATAGGGCCACCCGCCTGAATTTTTGCTTTTGCTCCTCGAATTGTTTGTGTAAACCTATAATCAATAAGTTTTCGTATAATAAATGGTTGAAAAAGTTCTACCGCCATTTCTCTCGGTAAACCACATTGATGGACTCTTAAGCTTGGACCAACTACAATTACGGAACGGCCTGAATAATCAACACGTTTCCCTAAAAGATTTTGGCGAAATCGACCCTGTTTTCCTTCAATAATATCGGAAAGTGATTTTAATGGTCGATTGTTTGTACCTAAAACAGCTTTCCCTCGACGGCCATTATCAAGTAAAGAATCAACCGCTTCCTGAAGTAATCTTTTTTCGTTTTTAATGATTAAATCTGGTGCCATAATAGAAAGAAATTTCGTTAAACGATTGTTTCTATTAATGACACGTCGGTAAAGATCATTTAGATCAGATGTAGCAAACCTACCTCCATTTAATTGAACCATTGGCCTTAAGTCAGGTGGTAATACAGGCAAATAATCTAAAACCATCCATTTTGGATTAGTTCCCGATTTACAAAAAAACGCAATAAATCGTAAACGACGTGCTATTTGTTTTTTTTTTCGTAAAATACGGGCTGCTTTTTTAGGGGGTAAGCCAAAAACACTTTTTGGCAATTTTTCATATTGGTATAGAAGCGCTTTTGCCATTCTTTGAACATTTTTTTCTCCTAACCTTGTAGCAATAGCTTGAGCTCCAAAATTATCTGTCGGGTCAGTTAGAAAACTTTCCTTTGATTTTGAGGTTAATGGGTTTCCATCAAAATCAAAACTTGATGTCCATTTTTCTAAATGAAAATCTTGGATGTGAAGCCACATAAAATCATCTTCCCATGGTTCAGGACAGATCGTCACATATTCTTCTGCCTTATCAGCCAAATACTCACTAAAATAAATGATATTTTCAACTTGGCGAACTTTGAGTCCTAAAAGAATAGAAAGATGACTTGGTATACTTTTGACATACCAAATATGAGCTACAGGAGCTGCAAGCTGAATGTAGCCAAGTCGGTATCTACGAACTTTCGATTCAGTAATTTCAACTTGGCAGTTTGGACAATAAATCGATTGTGAAGGACCAAATTCATTTTTTGGGGCTCGTGTTCGTTTGTAACGACCACAGTAACATTCCCAATCTTTAACTGGTCCAAAGATTTTTTCACAAAAAAGGCCGTCTGGTTCAGGTTTAAAAGTTCGATAATTAATTGTCTCTGATTTAGTTACTTCACCAACCAGAGTGCCATCTGGCAAAGGCCTTTCTGCCCATTTACGGATAAGTTCTGGTGATGCTAATCGAATTCCAAGTGAAACTAAATTTTTCTTAGTTATTTGACGCATATTTTCATAGAGATTTAATTAAAATTAGATATATATTCTAATATCTAAACAAAGAGAACGAAGTTCACTTACAAGAACTTTAAATGATTCTGGTGTACCAGGTTCTGGTAAATTGGTACCTTTAATAATTGCATGAAGAATCTCATTACGGCCTTGCATATCATCAGACTTTACCGTAAGTAATTCTTGAAGTAAATAAGCTGCACCAAAACCTTCCAGAGCCCATACTTCCATTTCTCCTAAACGTTGACCTCCATGTTTTGCTCGGCCCCCTAAAGGTTGTTGAGTAACTAATGAATATGGTCCAGTCGATCGGGCATGGATTTTGTCATCTACTAAATGAACAAGTTTAAGCATATATGGATACCCTGCCATAATAGGTTGATCAAATGCTTCCCCTGTTCGCCCATCAAAAAGGCGGCTTTTTCCTGCAAATGCAGGTTCAAATAGCCATTTCTTTTTCGTTTTTTGTCTTGCTTCATATAGCTTTTGGTAAACTAGACCTCGAGAAGTCTCTTTGCCATACATCTCATCAAACGGTATAACTTTCATCGATTGGTTTAAGTATTTTCCCGCTAATCCTAAAAGACATTCAAAAACCTGGCCTACATTCATGCGCGATGGAACACCTAATGGATTTAAAACTATATCTACAGGGGTACCATCTTGTAAAAATGGCATATCTTCTATTGGTAGAATATTTGATACGATACCTTTATTTCCATGACGGCCGGCAATCTTATCGCCTACTTGAATTCGTCTTTTCTCTGCTAAGAAAATTCTCACAGTATTTTTATTTTTCCGGACTTCAACAACACGGCCCTTTACACCATTAGGTACTCGTAATGAACTATCTTGTACATCCGGTTCTTTTTGTAAGAAAATAGCCCGTAATAATCTTTTTTCTGGGGTTTGGTCAAATTCTCCTTTTGGAGTTATTTTCCCAACTAAAATATCACCTGTTTCTACCCACGAACCTGGAAGTACAATTCCGTTGGCATCTAAATGCTGAATAGATTCAGCGCCGACATGAGGAATAACACGAGTAAACTCTTCCATTCCAATTTTTGTTTGTCGTGCTTCCACTTCATAACGTTCAATATGAATGGAAGTATAAATATTCTCGTAAACTAAACGTTCGCTTATTAAAATCGCATCTTCAAAGTTGTAACCTTCCCAAGGCATATACGCTACTAAAACATTTTTTCCTAATGCTAATTCACCTTTTGAAGTTGCTGCACCATCAGCAAGTAAATCACCTTTCTCAACCCAATCACCTGGAACAACTGCAGGTCTTTGACTAATACAGGTAGCCTGGTTCGATCGTTGGTAACGTTGTAAATGATGGACTGTAGAAACTTGAAAATGATCCAAAGGTGGAAGAACTGTTTGTATTTCTTCAAATTGGCTTGGATTCATTTTTTCTTTTTGAAATCCTGAAGCTACATGAATTTCTTTAGGATTTGTAGAAATAACTAACCCAGAGGTTTTTGCTAAAAGCACAGTTCCTGAATCTCTAGCAATTTGGCCTTCTAATCCAGTTCCAACAAAAGCGCGCTCTGGAGATACAAGAGGAACAGCCTGACGTTGCATATTGGAACCCATTAAAACACGGTTTGCATCATCATGTTCTAAAAAAGGAATTAATGAAGTTGCAACTGAGATCATTTGAATTGGTGAAATACCAATAAATTGAACTTGTTTTGGTGTAGAAATTCCAAATTCTTTTTTGTAGCGGGTTGGTATTTTCTGTTGTTGTAATGTAGATTCTTTTGAAATTAATATGTCACCTGGGGATACAACAACCCCCTCTTCTTTTTCAGCTGATAAAAAGTACGGACCTTCTCCTTTTTTCACTTCACCTTCCTCTACCCTATAGAAGGGACATTCGAGAAATCCTAATTCATTGACCTTAGCATACGTTGTTAATGAACTTACTAAGCCTGCATTTCCACCTTCTGGTGTCTCAATAGGACAGATTCGGCCATAATGACTTGGATGAATTTCTCGTACTGCCATGCCAGCCCGGTCTTTACTTAAGCCACCTGGGCCTAATGAACTTAACCTTCTTTTATGTGTAATTTCAGCTAATGGGTTTGTTTGATCCATATATTGGGACAATTGGCTGGAACCGAAAAATTCCCTTAATGAGCTTATAATTGGTTTCGGATGAATAAAACGTGTTGGTAGATACGACTCAGCTACTGTAATTCCCTGCTTAGGTTCAATTCCTTCAACTTTGTCGCGGACCATTTTTTGTAACCTAGACAGTCCAATACGAATTTGATTTTGGATTAGCTCACCTGTCGTACGTACACGACGATTTTTTAAATCATCGATATCATCAACAACACCTATACCAAATTCAAGATTTACTAAATAATCGACTGCAGCTAAAATATCTTCGGGACGCAAGACAGTAGTAGTAGGATTTCCTAAAATATTTAGTTTTTTATTTAGGCGATCCCGCCCTAATTTTCCTAAATCGTAACGTTCAGGATCCATAAATCGGGACTCTAATAAATCAGCAGCTCCTCTTAAGGTAAATGGTCGGTCCGGTCGGAGCTTCAAATGAAGCTTTAAAAGGGCTGATCTTTGGTCAGTTGGTTCAGTTTCTTTACCAAGTTCAGCTTGTTCAATAAGCGAATGGTTAAGAAATGTTGCGTGTCTTACTGACACATCAATTTGTTTTTGTGTTAAACCTAATGCATAAAGAAAAACAAAAACTGGCAATTTACGTATCTTATCCACTTTAACCCATACCAAACCCTTTTTATCAGTTTCAATCCGAAGCCAGGAACCCCGGTTCGAAAGAATACTTCCAATATAGGTTTTTTGGTTCTTTTGATCAAACTGGGTTTTGTAATAAATACCAGCACTTCTAATAATTTGGTTCACAATGACTCTCGAGGAACCATTAATGATAAAGGTACCCCGGCCAGTCATTAAAGGGATTTCCCCTAAAAAAACCGTTTGTATAATGGAATGGCGCGGTACTCCCTCATTTTTTGGAAATGAGCGTATCTGTAATGGGATATAAACACCCGTTGAATAAGTTTGAGCTTTTGAAATTGCTTCGGATGGGAGTAAACTTGGTCTTTTCCATTCCACTTCACTAGCATAAAAGAAGATCTCTGTATTTTCTTCTTCGTTTTGACACCGAATAGGTGAAATACGCTCAATTTCCTTTACTAAACCACACTCAAGAAACGAAAGAAAACTCTCACGTTGAATCCCTACCAAATCTGGAAGTTGAAAATCTTTAATCATTTTTATGAAGGCACTTGTAAAAAAACGAATAAATCGTATATAATAGAATTGTAAAGAATTTTTTACACCGGCGGCATGGCCAAGTGGTAAGGCAGAGGATTGCAAATCCTTTACCCCCAGTTCGAATCTGGGTGCCGCCTTGCAATAACTACTTGAATATCAAACCAAAGCCGTTTTTGAATCTTTAAATGGATGGAAACAAGCCCATGAGCCACAGCAATCATAAGTCCATCTTTATTGCTGCTCCTTTTCAGGTCTGACAAGTTTGAGAGGCAATGATATCTATGACTATGGGCTTATTTAGATTTTAGCACTTTTAGCAAGAAAATCAAGTCTTTTTAGTGGAAAATCAAAGATTATTTTGATGTAGATAATAAAGTTCTCGATTTTTTATGATTACTTTAGAACAAATGTTAGATGCAGGTGTACATTTTGGTCATCAAGTTCGTCGTTGGAATCCAAAAATGGAACCTTATATTTATGGTGAAAGAAATGGTATCCATATTATTGATATTGTTCAAACTTTAGCTTGTTTAGAAAATATTTCTGAATATCTAACACAAGAAGCTTCAAAAGGAAAAACAATTCTTTTTGTTGGCACAAAGCGTCAAGCAGCTCCTGTAATCCAAACTGCAGCACTTGAATCAAATTCGTTTTATGTAAATCAAAGATGGCTTGGTGGAATGCTTACAAATTGGTCTACGATGACAACTTGTATAGCAAAATTAAAAAGTATTGAAAAGCAAGATGAAATGGGTATTTTAGAAAAATTACCTAAGAAAGAAGTTGCTATTATCAATAAAAGACGTGGAAAATTAGAAAAATTTTTCGGTGGTGTTAAAACAATGTCGAAATTACCTGATATTGTTATTCTGGTAGGGCAACCTCGAGAAATTAATGCGATTAAAGAATGTAATAAATTAGGCATTCGAACAATTACAATTTTAGATACAAATTGTGATCCAGCGTTAGCTGACTTATTTATTCCTGCGAATGATGATTCTATTCGTTCAGTAGAGCTTATTTTAAATGAATTAACTGAAGCGATTAAAAAAGGGCAAAAATAATTCTTTTTTTAGGTCTTTTTGATTTTACTGCAGTCAGGAGAATAGACCTTTTTAGGTCTATTCTTTGATATTGGCTTAGGCGGGATTTGAACCTGCGACCGATAGGATATGAATCTATTGCTCTACCACTGAGCTACTAAGCCTTATTATCTTTTAATATACAAAAAGCTTTCACGAAGAGCAACTCGATCAATAGAAATTTTTTATTTAGTTTACTTGAATAAATTGGAGCTAATTGTTATGATATAGATACATAACTAGGCGGGCGTAGCCAAGTGGTAAGGCAATGGATTGTGACTCCATCATTCGCGGGTTCAAATCCCGTCGTTCGCCCTTTATTTTTACTAAGTTTTTTTTTGTTCTTTCACTCTTAACTTCGATTATGGTATAATATAGGTATGGCACCATGATATATTTATGGTCGAGCATTCTAAAATTTTACCTTCTATTTTATAGAAATATTCCATTATGATTTTACTTTTCCAACTTGCACTTTTTGCTCTAATTGCTGTTTCTTTCCTACTGGTTGTTGCAGTTCCTGTTTCATTCGCTTCACCAGAAGGTTGGGCAAGTAGTAAAGGCGCTGTTTTTACAGGCGCAGCTCTATGGATTTTCCTTGTTTTTTTAGTTGGTGTTTTAAATTCATTTGTAATTTAACACGAATTGAGAATCTATCTTATTGACTGAGATAGATTCTCAAAAATTATTATTTACACAATATCTTTTTTCTAATTTTTTAATAAAAGCTGATATGCAGTAAGATCTAATAAATCTTTATTTTTCTTTATTATAAAATTTGCTTCGTATAAAGCTTGTTTTAAATAATGACGCAGTAGTTCGTCATAGTTGTTTTGGAGTTTCTGGTGTCGTACCTCCAAACTGGTTGCACGGTAAAAAAGATTTGGAGAAATCGATTCTCTATTCTCTTGTTTTTTCTCATCTAAAATCGACTCATCCCATGGAAGAGGTTTTCGATGTACGTAAATTTGGTTTGTTTCTAACCAACTCCAAGATTTGAAGAATCGCCAATTAATTTGAATTGGTGTATCATTTTCTTCTATCAAATAACTACTCAATTCAGTTTGAAAAAATATCCAAAATTCTTTCCAATTGTTATTTTGTCGTTGAGATACATTTTCTCGTTCAGACGGGAATTTTTTAAAGAAAATCGTTTCATCAATCATTGCATATTCATTAATCATTTGGTTAACTAAATGACTAGCGTCTTGAAGATCTTTTTCACCTTGACGGCTTGTCCAAAAATAATTGGGTTTTTGAACCCATAATTGATCTGTTTCAAACTGATTTGAATTTACTTTTTCTAATAAATAAGATTCCGCTGCGATACCTATAAGACAGTTCATGAGTTCGATCTTTAAATATTTTTTCGGTAAAAGTTCAAAACGAGTTTTTTTCCCTTCATTCTCTAAAGTTAAATAACGTGGTTTTTTTGGCCGATTTTTTAGAAATAAGACTGGGGGTGTTAGGTGACCTCCAAAAGATTTTTTAAAATAAATTGCAAATAGTTGTTTACTTGCTTTATAATACGCTTCGCATGTTTCTGTGAAAAGTTTTTCTTGATCTCCCCACCACGAATTTTGTAGTTTTTTAGGTTGTGAGTATGTAGCAATACGATAAAAACCATGTTCTAACGTTACTGTATCATGAACTGTCTTATCTCTCGTACGAATTGCATAAAGGAGAGATTCGTTAACCATTGCCGCTAAATCTGCTCCAGTAAAACCAACGGTTAATTGTGATAATTTGCCCCAATCAATTAACGTTTTTCCTCGTTTTTTATTATGTCGGTCCACATGTAACTTTAGGATTGCTGTACGGGCTTTATGATGTGGGTATTCCAGTTGAAAAACTCGATCAAAGCGTCCAGGGCGTATAAAAGCTGTGTCTAAACTGTCAGCAAAATTCGTAGCCCCAATAATGATAACTTTATCTTGTTTCGAAAAACCGTCTAGTTGGACTAAAAATTCTGTGAAAATTTGAAGTTTTTCGTCCGTACCAGGTGATTGATTTAACGAATCTATTGTACCTGCTCTTGCTTTACCTAGTGTATCAATTTCATCAATGAAAAGAATTGAAGGAGAAGCTTTTTTTGCTTTCGAAAAAACATCGCGTAAGCGGGCACAACCAGCTCCTTTACGGCTATCTAAGAATTCACTTGCCACTGTTGCAAATAGTGGAACCTTAGCCGTTCCTGCGATCGCTTGGGCTAAAAGGGTTTTACCTGTTCCCGGCGGGCCAACAAATAAATAACCTTTTGGTATAGGTCTTCTAGAATCAAAAGATGACTGATAAAATTGGGATGCCTTTAATGAATGAATTAATTCTTTTAAATTTGGTTGAATTTTTTCTAACCCAGCTAGATCTTCCAATCGTTTTTTATTTTCATAGGGTTTTTTTACAATCGCTTTTGTTAATTTCCAGTTCTTCTTTTTTGCTTCTAGTTTTTCAATAATTTGTAAAGCAAACCAAAATGGAAAAACTGCTACATAAAGGTAAAGTAAATTTGTTCCTTGAAAAAGAAAGTTTCTAAAAACATAATTGGGAGTGTTACAAAAGAAAACATATCCTAAAGGCGCAGTGGACATGTTTGAATTTTGAAAATTTGTTATCTTTTCTTGTTTTAATAAATGAAAATCCTTTTTTACGGTATATGGATCCACTTTCCATAAAAAAGTTGGTACACTGTCAATAAAAAAATAGTCTCTTGGTTTTTCGAAATTAGTTGCTGATGAACTAGTAATTGTTTTTTTTATTATTTGTAAAATCTCATTTTGGGATGTTGAAGGAGGTAAATTCATTTGAAACGTTTGACTCTGGTCGTTATCATCATGAACAATTGTAGCTAAAACGTATTTATCTGATATCCGGTATGTTTGCTTGCTTGCTTTGCGAAAATAATTTTTTTCAGTAAAATCTTGCCATGAAATTAATTGGATGCTATTAAAGTTTAATAAAAACGGGTATCTACCGTATGATGCTTGTAGGTTCCCTAGAATTAAAACAATAAAGAAAAACCAGCTATGGGTTGTTAAATTTTTTTTGAAAAATTCGATTGTTTTAGTTTTTAGTTTGTATTGCTTGGTTTTTGGATGTAAATCAAGTTTACGTGACTGCGAAAGCTTCTTTTTTCCTGTACTATCCACGTTTGTAAAAGGTTTGGTAAATTTTTATACTATAGAAATAGAGAATTCTCAGTATTAGTTATGCTTTCTGTATATTTATATATATACCTCCGACCGGACTTGAACCGGTATGCGAGTAATTCGCATGTGATTTTAAGTCACAAGTGTCTACCATTCCACCACAGAGGCAACTTTCATTAAAGGATACGAGGAAAAGGTAATTATGTCAACCTTGATAAGGGACTATTCATACTCCTTCGTTTATTAGCTCGGAGAAGGAGGGATTCGAACCCTCGGTAACTTACGTTACGCTGGTTTTCAAAACCAGGACCTTAAACCACTCGGACACCTCTCCTATTTTATTAAAGGTTTTCTATTACCTTTGGGCCGAGCTGGATTTGAACCAGCGTAGGCGTAGCCAGCGGATTTACAATCCGCCCCCATTAACCACTCGGGCATCGACCCAATTCAATTCTTTCAGGTTTTGAAATCATTTACTTGTCAACATAATAACTGTTATTTCATTTGAAGTCTACCCATCCGCCTCTTTCCATAGAAATAACAGTAAATACCACAGAAAGCAAATTTGTGGTATTTACTGTTATTTTTAAAACAAAGCTGGCTCAATAAATGAAATCGATAATTCCACGGGTGTTTGAACCATAGGAACTACGCACGCCAGGACTTGACAATTCGCTGTCCGCATGCGAAATAAGCTCATACTCAGCATCTAAATAAGAATACAGCTTTTCCTATTTCGTGTCGGATAATTGATCGGTAAACTACTTGTTGCTGTCAAAACCCCGCCGGTATTGGCATCAAAATATCCCCGATGAAATTTTCAATCTGTAATATCGAAAACCCTTCTAAATTCCGTACCCTTTGTACGTGAAAATCAGAAGGCAATGTGTTTTGGTAAACACACCTTATCAGTTCTGTTAAATCAACGGGCTGACCATTGCCAACAAACTGTGGTTTATTACTAAAAAAATCAGGACCAAGCAGGTCCAGACTATGTTTTTGGATTACGGTAAACGCTAGATCTGTAGTTACGGAGTCAGACGCAGCCGGGTATAACATTCGGCAATAAAGGTCAGGAATGGTTTTTGACATTACTCGGGAAATTTTTACCAACACATCCCATAGTATGGAACCCATATCAGTACTATAGATTTATTGAATTGCAAGGTTTTGTTGCAAAACAATATAACGATGCCATAGACCACCACTTCAGAAGAAAATATACTAAAATAGATGCTACAACGAGTAACTATATTTTGAATCATGTAATTGAGCCCATGAAAGAAATATATACAAAATGTTCTTAAGCAACTCCATAGCGAAATGAAAATAAAACAGTGTATTTCACAATCGAGTAAACAAATGTTCTCATTATAAATTCTTGTCGCAGAACAAAAGAGTTATTATAAATATTTGCTTTTACTACTCTATAAGAACTATTAATAACTCTTGGCACTTAAATCTTCTTTTGTTGGTTTATCCTTGCAGTTCTACTTATATTAGAAGTTGGTATTTAACTTTTTGTCAACTATCTACCTCTTTCTATAGAAAAAACTGATTTGTATTTTCTCTATTCTTGGGTATAATATAATCAAGTGCGTCCTTAGTTCAGTTGGTAGAACGTAGGTCTCCAAAACCTGATGTCGTAGGTTCGAGTCCTACAGGGCGTGACTTTTTGTGTTATTGCTTTTATTATATGCGGTATTGTATAATAAAAGCAAGGCAAGGGGGTATAGCTCAGTTGGTAGAGCATCTGCCTTACAAGCAGACTGTCAGCGGTTCGAGTCCGTTTACCCCCAAATTTGAGTTTCTTGCAGGTATTGCATAGTGGTAGTGCCCTTGCCTTCCAAGCAAGAGGTGGGAGTTCGATTCTCCCTACCTGCCTCAACTTATTCCTTTTCTCCGATTCTTATAAACTGGAGTTCGTTCTTAGCGGGGAGGGAGGAACAATTAATGCAGGTTTATCAAAACAATGTAACGTCAGACTTTTATTTATAGCGAACAGTTTTTTTAGGCGGTTTCTGTCTTGGAGACGTGGAAAAGTTTGTGGGGCATTATTATGATAGCCGTATAGCTAACGTAGTGCCAGAGAAAAGAGTCCGTTACCTCTAAATTATCCTAAGCTAAATAGGAAAAGCTGTATTCTTATTTAAATGCTGAGCATGACTTTGTTTCGTATGCGAACGGCGGGTTCTTAAGCACTGGCGAATTATCTTGTATTGCCCATTAAAATCTGGCCGGAAGTACCGATCTGTTTTTCCCCGCTTTAGCTTTTCTAAGTAATCATACTATGTAGTTGTTCTCTAAATAAAGCAATTACGGTGGCCCTTACCAGCTAATCGTTACACACTTCTTCATCGGCATTTGCTGCTACATGGGTCGTGAGTGGGAACTTTCTTACCGTTTAGGTATGCGTCCTTGGATCGCTGTTGCATACTCTGCACC
>Ga0307489_10000226_pt1 | contig 31970 bp, 26 predicted proteins | sample SB12metaG_FD_202247 | JGI IMG/M metagenome (GOLD analysis project Ga0307489, IMG submission 202247) | Sea-ice brine microbial communities from Beaufort Sea near Barrow, Alaska, United States - SB 1.2 | ecosystem: Environmental > Aquatic > Marine > Coastal | place: USA: Alaska | collected... | reverse complement strand
GTTTGAAATTCTGAAGTATCAAAGTGATCAATATTACTGATACCACTTTTTCCTAAAAGTAAATTCTGCCAGGTGGTTTGAGGGTCATTGCCCAAAGGACTCAGCATACCAAGACCGGTAACTACAACACGTCTCATAAGAGGTTTGCCTTTAATTATACCAAACGGTAATGAAATTGAATAATTAAAAAGGGCGGTTACATTATATTAATAATATAATGTAACCGCCCTTTTTACATGTTTAAGCAATACGATATTACACGTATTTAAATCGAGTGATTACTGGTTAGCAGTAACGTAATCGACTGCAGCTTGAACTGTAGTAATTTTTTCAGCATCTTCATCAGGAATTTCAGTATCAAATTCTTCTTCTAACGCCATAACTAATTCAACAGTATCTAAAGAATCTGCACCAAGGTCATCAACAAAAGAAGAGTTAATTTTAACTTCTGCTTCGGTTACACCTAGTTGTTCAATAGTGATTTTTTTTACGCGTTCTTCAATTGTACTCATTTTATTTCCTTGACTAGAAAGTGCTATTTTTCAAATTGCGTGTATTCTATTCGCCAATGCGTCACCATGCAAGTACCTAATTTTACTTTTTTTACTGGTCAAACCTGATGACTACGTTAAGTTTATCTCTATAAAAGTCACAAACCCTTTACAATAAAGGGTTAGACCATATACATACCACCATTAACATGTAATGTTTCGCCTGTGATGTAAGCTGCAGCATCCGATGCTAAAAAGGCAACTGCACTAGCAATTTCTTCTGGTTTACCTAAACGATTAGCAGGGACTTGTGAAAATATACCTTCTTTTTGCTCATCGGTAAGTGTTTGTGTCATATCAGTGTCGATAAAACCAGGAGCAACAGTATTAACAGTAATACCACGAGAAGCGACTTCTCTCGCTAATGATTTTGTAAAACCTAAAAGCCCGGCTTTAGACGTAGCATAGTTTACTTGACCCGCATTACCCATTGTGCCGACAACTGAACCAATATTAATAATACGACCTGTTCTCTTCTTCATCATAGGGCGAATTGCTGCTTTACTCACTTTAAATACTGATGAGAGGTTTGTATCGATAATGTCATCCCACTCTTCAGTTTTCATTCGCATAAATAAGTTATCGCGTGTAATACCTGCATTATTAACTAATATATCAATTGAACCGTGATTCTCTTTAATCGAAGAGAATAATTCAGCAATTGAGTCATCACTTGTTACATTAAGCACTAATCCATTGCCTTCACCTAGATACTCACTAATTTTCTCTGCTCCGTGAGCCGATGTTGCTGTACCAATTACGGTTGCACCTAGGCTCTGAAGTTGACTAGCAATTGCTTTACCAATACCACGACTAGCGCCAGTGACTAATACAACTTTTCTATTTAATGAAAACATAATTTTTCCTATTTAAATACTTCTAGGGCATTTGCCAACGAGTCTGAATTATTAACTGAGATACAAGTGACTGATTTATCAATACGTTTGATTAAACCTTGTAACACTTTACCAGGGCCAGCTTCTACTACTTGCTCTATACCATCATTTGCAAGTTTACTGATAGTCTCACTCCAACGTACAGGACTATATAACTGTTTAACTAAAGCTATTTTTATCGCCTCAGCGGATGACTCAACAACAACATCTACATTATTAACGATTGATATATTGGGGGTATTAAAAGTAATTTCATCAAGTTCTAGGGCAAGCTTATCTGCAGCACCTTTCATTAACGCACAATGTGAAGGTACACTGACAGGCAGAGGCAATACTCTTTTAGCACCCAATTCTTTACATAATACTCCCGCTCTTTCAACCGCTGCTTTATGACCAGCAATAACGACTTGCCCAGGAGAGTTGAAATTTACCGCAGAAACCACGTCTTGATATTGAGCCTTAGCACAGGCATCAATAATGGCCTGATTATCTAAGCCTATAATGGCAGACATTGCCCCAATACCTTCAGGAACTGAAGCTTGCATGAATTGACCACGTTTCTCCACTAAAGCGACCGCGTCTTCTAAAGTGATAACTTCCGCACACACTAACGCTGAATATTCACCTAAACTATGTCCAGCAATGATACTTGGTAAAAGTGGTGATTTAGACAGCCATAAGCGCCACATAGCGACACTTGCGGTTAGCAATGCCGGTTGAGTATGGTGCGTTTGATTTAATTTTTCACTTGGCCCTTGTGCAATTAACTGCCAAAGATCATAGCCAAGTGCTTGTGATGCTTGTGAGAATGTATTTTGAACTATTTCGTTATCTTGATAATCACCCAGCATTCCAACTGTCTGAGATCCCTGACCTGGGAAGACAAAAGCTAATTTATTTTGCATTTTAATACCTAAATTTTTAAATGTAATCTTTTAATCAAGAGGGTTAATATTATCAAACTTTCGATTAATTAGAGCTTTTAACACGAATTATTCCAGTTTTGTTTTAATTCTTTGAGGAATTTGTCGTTCAACTTCTTTAACCGCTTCAATAATGGCAGCAAAAAAAGCTTTTGAGTTTGCATTACCATGGCTTTTAACAACAATGCCACGTAATCCTATCAGACTCGCACCGTTATACTGGTCGGGGTTCAATGATTTAAACAGTTTTTTTAATGTTGGCCTTAATAAAAAGCCTAATACTTTGGCTAAAACATTATACTGACCGTTTTGCTGGAAAAATGCTTTTGACTTTTCGTAAACTAGGCGAGCTACCCCTTCGCAAGTTTTAAGGGCGACATTACCGACAAAACCATCACAAACAATAACATCAGCTTTATTTGAAAAAATATCACTACCTTCAATAAAACCGATATAGTTAATAGCATCATTATCAGTTAATTGTATAGCGGTTTGCTTGATATGATCGCTACCTTTCATCTCTTCAACCCCCATATTCAACAAAGCGATGCGAGGTCGTTCAATTTCATCAACATATTCAGCCATTACCGAACCCATGATGGCAAATTGATAAAGTACATTTGAGTCACAAAAAACATTGGCACCCAAATCAAGCATAAACACACGTTTATTACTGTCGTGAGTCGGCAATGAAGAAATTAAAGCAGGACGTTCTACACCTTGAATTGTTTTAAGCACGTAATGAGCAATAGAAAATAATGCTGCAGTATTACCGGCACTCACACAAGCTTGTGATTTACCTTCTTTAACTAAATCTAAAGCTTTTCGCATTGAAGAGTCTTTTTTACTGCGCATAGCAATAGAAGGTTTATCATCCATCTCAACGACTTCTGTTGTTGGATAAATAGTTAATTGAGGATGGGGGTAAAAGTTCTTTTTAGTTAACGCTTCAATAATGACTTGTTCATCACCACAAAGAATAAGATGTAGATTGGAAGAGTACTTCACTGCCATTATGGCAGAGGGGATCGTAATATGGGGGCCTTGATCGCCCCCCATAATATCTAACGAGATAGTTAGACTAGTCATAACCTTTAAGTAATTAGTAAATTACTTGTTGATTACTTTAACACCTTTATAAAAGCCATCAGCTGTGATGTGATGACGACGGTGAGTTTCACCTGATACTGGATCAGTTGATAGATGTTCTGCTGTTACTGCATCATGTGAACGGCGCATGCCACGTCTTGAACGAGACTTTTTGCTTTTTTGAACTGCCATGAGTTACTCCTAAAATCGGTTATTAGTTTAAACTCTAAGTAGATACGAGCTACTTGAGTTGTTTTAAAACATCAAATGGGTTTGGCTTTTCAAGCTCTTCAGGCAATTCACCCCAAACACTGTCAGCTGGTGCTTTACAGTCTTCAAGTTCATGCCTAGGAATTAATGGGAGCACGAGAATTAACTCTTCTTCCACTAATTCACGCAAGTTAACTTCACCATTTTCATCTAATTCTATTACGTCATAATATGACGGAATTTCTTCAGCAGCTTCAGCATTTTTTGCAGGACTAAAAGTAAAATCAACTTCAAGTAACTGCTCAAAATTTTCTGAGCACCGCTGACAAGTAAATGCTACTAATGCCGAGCTCGTGCCTGTCATTACTGTCAGACCACGTTCATCCACATCGAACTTAACCTTTACTTGTACTCGCTCGCTACGTGCTTCACAAGCAGCAAGCAATCTAGTCATTTCCGATAATTTAAACACGCCTTGACACACAAGTCTTCGTTGTGCGCTTCGAGTTGGGTTAATTGCTATTGGAAGCTTAAGATTTTTCATAAGGCGCGCATAATAAGGTGCCTGCTTGCAAGTGTCAAAAGAAATTGGCCTTTTTGTTTAAAAAATAAGGCTAATCCATTTAAAAGCTCAAGATTAGCCCAATAATAAGACTATAGGCTATTTTTGACACCATTATCGGAATCGTTGTTATGCAAACATTAATTTTAGGCTCTACCTCACCTTTTAGAAAAATTCTGCTTGAAAAGCTAAATTTACCCTTTAAATGTGCTAAACCAGATATCGATGAAACAGCAAAAGCCAATGAAAGTCCACAAGCGCTAGTTGAACGTCTAGCAATAGAAAAGGCGAAAGCAGTAGCAAATCAATTTCCCGATGCATTAATTATTGCCTCAGATCAAGTTGCCGTTTGTGATGATGATATTTTAGGTAAACCTCATAATTTTGATAATGGTGTAAAACAATTATCAAAATTTAGTGGTAAAGCCGTAACCTTTTATACAGGGTTATCAGTCTACAATAGTAAAACAAAAAACAATCACTCATTGGTCGAAACTTTTACTGTTCACTTTAACCTTTTGACTAAGAGCGAAATTGAAAACTATTTAAACGCTGAACAACCTTATAATTGTGCAGGTAGTTTTAAAAGTGAAGGTTTGGGTATTTGTTTATTCAAAAAACTTGAAGGCGAGGATCCAAATACTCTAATAGGCTTACCATTAATTAAATTAGTTAGCTTACTAAAACAACATGGAATAGATGTTTTATCAGAGCAATCTAAAGCCAACAGCTAACCACTTTATTTTATCAACAAGCGTTGCAAGTCGACTAATGAATCTACAATAGCCATTGGTTGATGTTGTGACAATACTAGATGGTCATGAACACCAAAGGTCACCCCTATTCTGTCTACACCAGCACGTTGGCCCATTTCCATGTCATAACTCGTATCACCAATCATTACCGCCTCATGGGCTTTAATATCAAGTTCTGCTAACAGGCTATTAATCATATCAGGGTTAGGTTTTGATAAACTTTCATCTGCACACCGTGAGGCATGAAAAAAATGTTCCGTACCACTTGCTTGCCAAACCCTTTGTAAACCTACTCTTGCCTTTCCTGTGGCAACGGCAAGTAATTTATTATTTTGCTTAAGTTCAGACAGAAGATTTAACGCATTAGCAAACATCGGTGTTGGTGTGGTATTAATTTCCACATAATGATGCTTATATTGTTCAATTAGCAGCATTTTTTGCTTATCGGTGCAATTTGGGAACAAAATTGGAATAGCTTTGGGTAAACTTAAACCAATAATTTGTTTGGCTTGTTCAAAAGTTGGTACTTCCAGATTAATGATTTTAGCGCTTGCTTGCATTGAAGATGCTATGCGAGCTACTGAGTCCATTAATGTACCATCCCAGTCAAAAATAATAAGTTTGTAGTTATGCATGTTTAGTCAATTTTTTAAGGAGTTTTTCTAATGAAGGTTCTAAAGGTGCTTCAATCTTCAAACGTTCATTGGATAAAGGGTGAGTAAACTCGATGCTTGCCGCATGTAAAAACAGTCGTTTTAGTCCTTGTTTTTTCATCTCACTATCAAATTCTTCGTGTCCGTACTTTGAATCACAAGCAATAGCATGACCTTTTACTTGGCAGTGCACTCTAATTTGATGAGTTCGGCCAGTCACAGGAAAAGCTCTAACGAGTGTTGCACTTTCATAGTTTTGTAAAATTTTAAATCGAGTTTCAGACTCTTTACCGTTAATGTTATCGACTATCACCACTCGCTCACCAGATTTTAAATCATTCTTCTTTAATGACTCGGTAATCTTAGTTAACTTTTCTGGCCAGCGGCCTTTGACTAACGCATGGTAAAATTTTTGAACATTTTTATTCCGTAATTGTTCATGAAGATGACGTAATGCTGACCGTTTTTTAGCAACAACTAAGCAACCTGATGTATCACGGTCTAGGCGATGAACCAATTCCAACATTCTAGCCTCAGGTCTTAATGCTCGCAACGCTTCAATCAAACCAAAGCTTAAACCACTGCCGCCATGAACAGCCATACCCGAAGGTTTATTAATCACAATAAGTCGTTCATCTTCAAATAAAATTTGTTTTTCTAAGTTAGCAACTATATTAAGACCTGTTGAAACTTCATTAACTTTTTCTGAAATTCGAATAGGGGCAACACGCACGATATCCTCATTAAGTAATTTGTAGATCGGTTTAATTCTTTTCTTATTAACTCTAATTTCACCTTTGCGCATCAATCGATACAAATGACTTCTAGGTACTCCTTTAAGCGTCCTTAATAAAAAATTATCAATACGTTGTCCGGCATCTTCAGTATCAATAGTATAAAAACGAACTTGCGGTTTTTCATCTGCTTGCGCAGACTCTTTTACTTTCTCATTAACATTTTTCTCTAAAGTTAATGAGTGACTAGAAGCATCATTTTTTGAATAAGTTTTTATCTTTTTTTTTGGTTTTACTGCATATTTATCTGAGGATGTTTTTTTGAACTTAACATCTGATTTTTTCTGAGGCTGGTTTCGCGACATTATATTAGGCCTAGCATGAGCTTTTTTTAAGACTTTATTCTATGAACGGGAGTTTAGCATACTTTTAATTGATTTTTAGCCAATAAAAGAAGATATACATTGGCTTATCTTTCGTTTTAATGGGATAATGTTGTTGTTATAGCTTTATTTTTAAGCCATAACTTCAATACAAGCTAATAAGTATATTAGAAAATGTTAGGAAAGTATTGAAAAATGAAGCTTTACAGAGAGACGTAAGAGACGAACTGCGGCCACGTTTATATGCACGTACGAAGTATCCCCTATATAAAAAATATAGAGAACTAACTTTGAGTGACCTATTTTTGGTACGGCCTATTGCAATAATTGATCTATGTAACTTGTCAATATAAAGCATAAACAGCTCGCCCAGCACCATAAAGCAATTTTGTAATTACACTTGTTAAGAACATTATTAATAAAATATCAATATTACGAGACATAATTAAAGTATAAAAACGTACTGGTCTTTTTAATGGTATTTAAATGTTATTTATCAAGTATTGCACAGCACATTAGCTGAGCACATAAAGAAACAAATTCCCTATAGCGCAATAAAAAAAGCCTTATAGGTTAAAAATACAATCAAAATTTATAACAGCTTAACGCATATTAATGGTGCGCTAAGATTGACACCCGAGAGGGTGACAAGATGCTGTTATCATAGCCAAAGATTGCTTTGTGTTCTAAGCAAAGTGTGTTGTGACTAAAATATGAGTCACACAAACTATGAAACGTATGTTAATAAACGCTACACAATCAGAAGAATTGCGCGTCGCACTTGTTGATGGTCAAAAACTTTACGATTTAGATATTGAAAGTCCTGGTCATGAACAAAAAAAATCAAATATTTACAAAGCCAAAATCACCCGTATCGAGCCTTCTCTAGAAGCCGCTTTTGTTGACTACGGCGCTGACCGTCACGGTTTCTTGCCTATGAAGGAAATCGCTCGCGAATACTTCCCTAAAGGTTACACCTTTCAAGGTCGACCAAACATAAAGGAGGTCTTAAAAGAAGGCCAAGAAGTCATTGTTCAAATCGATAAAGAAGAACGTGGCCAAAAAGGTGCAGCCTTAACTACCTTTATTAGTTTAGCCGGTAGCTACTTAGTGCTAATGCCAAACAATCCTCGTGCCGGTGGTATTTCTCGACGCATTGAAGGTGACGAACGTTCAGATCTTAAGACATCTCTAAGTAAACTAAACTTGCCAAAAGGTATGGGACTCATTGTTCGTACCGCCGGTGTTGGAAAAGAATATGATGAATTAGAGTGGGACTTAAATGTACTACTTCATCACTGGCAGGCTATTTCAGATGCTGCTGCAAGTACTGATGCTCCTGTATTAATCCATCAAGAAACCAGTCTAATTCTGCGCGCTATTCGCGATTATTTAAGACGTGATATTGGTGAAGTTTTAATTGATCGTCCTAAGACATTTGAAAGTGTTAAAGAGCATATTAAGGTTGTTCGCCCTGACTTTTTAAGTAAAATTAAGCTTTATGATAATGATGTACCTATGTTCACTCATTATCAAATTGAGAGCCAAATAGAGTCTGCTTTCCAACGTGAAGTTCGTCTTCCCTCTGGTGGTTCAATTGTCATTGACCCTACAGAAGCCTTAACCTCTATCGATATCAATTCAGCCAGAGCAACAAAAGGTAGTGATATTGAAGAAACGGCTTTAAACACTAATTTAGAAGCTGCTGAAGAAATTGCTCGCCAATTACGTTTACGTGATTTAGGTGGTTTAGTAGTTATCGACTTTATCGATATGACACCCGTACGTAATCAACGTGAAGTTGAAAATCGTATGCGTGATTCTGTTCATCAAGACAGGGCTCGTATTCAATTAGGTCGCATTTCTCGTTTTGGCTTATTAGAAATGTCTCGTCAGCGCCTTCGTCCTTCAATTGGTGAAACTAGCCAAGGGGTTTGCCCTCGTTGTAGTGGAACAGGTCAAGTCCGTGGCGTAGAATCACTTGCGTTATCTATACTTCGCTTGATGGAAGAAGAAGCGATAAAAGAACATACTCAACAGGTACAAGCACAAGTACCTGTGCCAGTTGCTACTTATTTGTTGAACGAAAAGCGTCGTTCAGTTTTTCATATTGAAAAACATCACGGTGTAAAAGTACTGATAATTCCTAATCCGAATATGTCTACCCCACAATATGAAGTGGTGAGAATGCGTGCTGACGAGTCAATTGTAGAAGCAAGTTACGACATTTCAATTAAACAAGCTATGATTGAAGAAGCAGTAATGCCAAAATTTGATCCTCAAGCTACCAAACGGGTTGAGCCGATAATTCAAGGTATGAGTGCTCCTAAGAAAGCAACGCCAGCAACTATAGAAAAACCAGCTAAAGTTACTAAAAAATTAGCGTCTAAAAGCATATTCACTACGATCAGTCAGTGGTTTAAAAGTTTATTTGCTCAAGAAGAAATAAAAGAAGAAATAAAACCTGCAGCTACCCCTAGCCCAAGACGTCAACAAGACAATCGTAATCGTAATCGTAAACCTCGCCAACAGCAAAGTACTCGACCTGTTCAAGGCAAAAAAACAGAGGATAAAGATACTCGTAACGACAACCGCAATGATGTCAAAAGTGAGACTCAAAACGAAAACCGCACTGATAAGTTGAAGAAACCAGCACCTAAAGTCGAAAGTAAAGTACAACAACCAAAAGAAGAAAAAGAAGAAAAAGTTACTGTGCGCCGTCAACGCCGTAATAACCGTAAAAAAGTACGTCTTAGTGACAGTAGAACTGCTGTAAATGTTGAAGAAGTCAAATTTTCAACTCAAGCCATTGAAACTACTGATACGTCAAATAAAGAAACAGTTACAGTTGAAACGATTGAAAATGTTGAAAATGTTGATATTAAAGAGACTGACCAAGCGAAAGCTAGTCAAGAAGAACGTTCTAAAAACCGTCGTTCGCCTAGACACTTAAGATCACGTCGTCGTAATAACAATGATAGTGATAGTGATAGTGAAACTACTGAAGCGAATAGTGTGGCAGACGTTATTGAAGATCCTATTGAAGTTCGCTATCCAGAAAAAGCAGTCGAAGGCTTGAAACCAGAATTAACCTCAACAGAAAATGTGAGACAAGTGGTTCAACAAGATTTACTTCTAGAGGACGTGGTTACTGAGCCCGTTGAAGTTGAAGCTAAACCTGAAGCAGTCATTGCTGAGCCCGCTGAAGTTGAAGCTAAACCTAAAACAGTCATTGTTGAGCCTGTTGAAGTTGAAGCTAAAACTAAAACTAAAACTAAAACAGTCATTGTTGAGCCCGTCGAAGTTGAAGCTAAAACTGAAGCCGTAATTGTTGAGCCCGTTGAAGTTGAAGCTAAACCTGAAGACGTGATTGTTGAGCCTGTCGAAGTTGAAGCTAAACCTGAAACCGAGATTGTTGAGCCCGTTGAAGTTGAAGCTAAACCTGAAGCCGTGATTGTTGAGCCCGTTGAAGTTGAAGCTAAACCTGAGCCCGTTGAAGTTGAAGCTAAACCTGAGCCCATTGAAGTTGAAGCTAAACCTGAAGCCGTAATTGTTGAACCCGTTGAAGTTGAAGCTAAACCTGAAGCCGAAATTGTTGAGCCAGTTGAAAAACCCAAACAAGCCAAAAAATCGGCAAAACCTAAAGTAGTCAATGGTAAAGTTAAAGTAAGAAAAACCAATGAAGCGAAGAAAATAGGTAGAGCTTCAGCGGTAATGACTAAAACTGAAACCATTGCAGCAATCAATAAACTACCAAAAGAATTTATTGCTAATGAAGATAGAAACAGTTGTGCCATTTCTGGCAAAACGGCCATAACTGCTGATGCTTCTAATCGCAGCTCTGCAGGGCCAAAAAACCCAAGTTTATAACCTAGAAAGTAAACATTAAATAAAAAGCCTGCAAATAGCAGGCTTTTTTATTTTAATAACTCTATCAATACCTATATCAATAAAGTAAAACAAACAATACCAACGATGCATGAAATAGCAAAACTCAAAAGCGCGCCTTCTTTTACCATATCTTGAATTTCAATTTCCCCAGTACCATAAACAATGGCGTTCGGTGCAGTTGCTACTGGCAGCATAAAGGCACAACTGGCACTCATAGCAGCGGGGATCATAAATACCATAGGATCATAACCAGAAGCGATTGCAGCTACCGCTAAAATAGGCATCAATAGTGTCGCTGTTGCGGTGTTACTGGTAATTTCAGTTAAATAAGTGACCACTAAACAAATAGTGAGGATCATAGCAATCACAGGGAGATTAGCTAATGATGTTAACCAATTACCTAGCATATTACTTAGACCCGATGCGACGAAACCCTTAGCAATAGCAATACCGCCAGCAAAAAGTAATAACATACCCCAAGGTATTGACTTAGCGGTCTCCCAATCAAGTAACCTACTTCCTTTACCATTTGGCACTACAAACATTATCACTACAGCAAACAAAGCGACGGTACTGTCACCGGCAATAGATAGATCAAAAAAATCACTCCAACCACCAAAAGGCTCTTTACGAAATATCCAAGCCAAAGCGGTTAAACCAAAAACAATCAATGTGCGTTTTTCCTCTTCTCGCCAAACACCGAGTTCAGGGATCTCGATTTCATGATCAAGTTTTACATTTCTTGTTAACCAAAGTGCCATTATTGGTAAGGCAATTAACACCACAGGCACACCAATTTTCATCCAAGCTAAAAAACCAAATTCACGCCCCGTTTGTTCTTCATAAATCGCCATAAAAATAACATTTGGTGGCGTACCTATTACCGTACCAATACCACCAACACTTGATGCGTAAGCAATACCAAGGATAAGGGCTACTTTTAATTTAGGGTTATCAACATGTCTTAAAATGGCTAAAGCCATAGGTAACATAATTAATGTTGTCGCAGTATTTGAAATCCACATGCTTAAAAAACCAGCAGCCAGCATAAAACCAAAAACTAAACGTCGACCACTTGATACACCAACTAAACGTAACATGTAAATGGCTAAACGCTCATGAGCGCCACTTTTTTCTAGTGCTTTAGACAACATAAATGCGCCCATTAGAAGTAAAATCACATGATTACCGAGTGATGATGCCACGGTTTTATGATCAACAATGCCAAACAGCGGTAGTAAAGCAAAAGGCACTAATGAAGTCGCCGGGATAGGCAGCGCTTCGGTTACCCACCAAACAACGGTTAATAACGTTATACCTGCAGCTATAGCAGGTTTATCGTCTAAACCAAAATGTGAGAGTAGCCAATACAAGCAAAATGCTAATAATGGGCCTATAGCAATAAAGTGTTGTCTTGAAATAGACATAAAATACCTTTGTTTATTATTATATTTACAAAATAAAAGAGTCAATATAGTGTTTAGATTCTTGCCATAATCGATTTTCGTTGCGGGTTTGCCAAGTATATTGACTGGTTTTTAATAATTTTTGTAATCGACACCGGCTTTTCTTAATAATCTCAATATTCGCTTTATCTATCACTTCAATTGCACCGGCTCGATCATTACAGGTTAATAACATATCACAGCCAGCTTGTTGGGCGGCTTCAGCTCGTTCAATATAGCCACCGATACAAGCGGCACCTTCCATTGATAAGTCATCACTAAAAATCACCCCATCAAAGCCAATATCTTCTCGTAATATTTTTTGCAACCACAGGGGTGAAAAACCAACAGCTTGGTCATCAATTTCTGGGAATATAATATGAGCAGGCATCAAGGCTGCAAGTAAGTTTTTGGCTATGAGTTGCTTAAAAGGGATTAAATCAAAATTAGATATTTCTGTTGCGGAGCGTTTATCAATAGGTAGTGCTAAGTGGGAGTCTTCTTTTACACTGCCATGACCTGGAAAATGTTTTCCCGTCGCTTGCATACCTGCTATATTCATTCCTTCGATAAAGGCGGCAGCAATTTGGCTTACTTGCTCAGGCTGAGAGTGAAAGGCTCGATCACCAATGACATCACTAATGCCATTAACATCAAGAACCGGTGCAAAACTAATATCAATACCAACCGCTTGTACTTCAAATGCCATTAAAGCACCACAATGTTTTGCTAAAACCTTAGCTTTATCAATGTCATCATAAGTATAATACATAAGTTCACCCATGGCAGGGATTTTACAAAACTGCTCTCTAAAGCGCTGTACTCTCCCACCTTCATGATCAACTGCAATTAAAACTTCACCGCCAGCAGCATGTCTAATATCGTGTGTTAAAGAAGTGATTTGTTGAGGAGATTCGTAGTTACGAGTAAATAAAATCACCCCACCCACGAGGGGGTGTTCAAGGAGATTTTTATCTTCTCCTGTTAATGATGTGCCTTGCACATCAAGCATTATAGGACCCATAAGATGCCACTCAAACCAATGATAAGTGACGCTACTTTACCTAATTACTTAATATTAACAAAGCAGTTTTTCCTGATGCGTTTCAATTTATTTAGTAATAATTGGCGCACCTACACCAGCAGCCACATAAGGAATAACTTGATGAATAACACCTGATATATCAATATTCTTATCGAAATCACTTGCAGCAATATCAATCAAGGCATCACTTGATGACATAGTGAAGACAATAGTACCCATAGTAAAATGTAAACGCCAAAATATTTCTTCAGCGCTTAACTCAGGATAAGCTTTTTTTACCGCACTGACAAAGTGACGAATAACAATGGGATATTGAGTTGTTAAAAACCAGCGAAGAAAACCCTGGCTATCGGTATAACCACGCCCTAAGAGCTGTAAGAATATACTTGTACCATTCTCTTTAAAACTATTTAACCAAATGAGTGGTTCTACAAACGCAGTAAACACCTCCTCTAAGCTAATATCATCACTTGACTTACAAAGTTTGTGTAATGACAACTCAAGCTTAGGAGCTAACTCATTCATATAACGAGACATGACAGCTTTTATCAATTCTTTTTTTGAGCCAAAATGATAATTAACAGCAGCTAAATTAACTTCAGCTTTACTTGTGATTTCTCTTAACGATGTGCCATTAAAACCTTTATCAGCAAAAAACAATTCTGCTGCGTCTAAAATTTTATCTTTTGTACTCATATTCTAGTTACTACCCTTAATATAATAATCATGTTTACAAACTTTTCAAACGCCTGTTTAAAATAACGCATTTAAGTGAATAAGGCCAACAATTAAAGTAATATTATTGGATGGTTGTTTAACCCAACCAATAATATTACCAATAAGTAAAGTGAACTGCGAAGATGATTTTTGATAGAAAAGCACTCTAATATTCACTTATAAAAATATTTGATATTATTTTGAACTTCACAGCTCAATAAACGTCTTAATTTATGTGTGGAAAACTCCCTGACTCTGAGATCTGATCTGTCAATCATCCCAGAGTTTTTTTCTAAATTTTCTCTTTACGCTCTATTCCTAATTTATTAGCCTTGTACACAGTAATAAACACTTAACATATCATTATTCACGAGCGCTTATGTGTAACTATTGTTATAGCTGTTTTTATTGGAAAATAAGTTTTAACTGAGTTAGAACAATCAGAATCAGTTAAGTTAGCTAGTTAGTTAGCTAAAAATAATATCTAACCAAACCAATTCATCGATATTTTTTATCTAAACTATTTGTAAAAATTCAACAATAAAATATACTGGAAAGATAATTCCTATAACAATAATAATAAATAAGTGAAGCTAACAATAATGATAAAAAAAATTAAATTTATAAGCTTATCCCTAATTATTGCTGCAACTCAATCAGCTTGCAGTAAAGAATCAAATACAGTTCAAACATCAGATGCTACAAAAACCATCACATCAAAGGTCCTTAGTGTAAATGATGTAACCGACTTTTTAACCCGTGTTGAACAAGAACTGGTTACATTAAATATTGACAGCAGTCGTGCTGAATGGATATATGCAAACTTTATTACTGAAGATACCGCTAAACTGTCAGCATCTGCCAGTCAAAAGTCAACTGAAGCGGGTGTTCGCTTTGCCATGGAAGCAGCCAAATTTGATCAAGTTAACGTGTCGGCTGAACAACGTAGAAAGTTAAATACGTTAAAGCAGAGCTTAGTTATGCCTGCACCACAAGATAGTAAAAAAGCAGCAGAACTGGCTAAAATAGGTTCAGAATTAGGTGGTATGTATGGTAAAGGCAAATATACAACCCAAGCTGGTAATACATTAAGCTTAGGTGAAATGTCTTCAATCATGGCAAATTCTCGTGATTACGATGAGTTGTTAGAAATGTGGACAGGTTGGCGTACCATTAGTCCTAAAATGAAACCTTTGTTTGCTCGTCAATCTGAGCTAGGTAATCAAGGTGCCCAAGGCTTAGGTTATAAAGACTTAGGCGCAATGTGGCGTTCAAACTACGATATGCCGGCCGATGATTTTGCTAATGAACTTGATCGTCTATGGGAACAAGTAAAGCCTTTATATGATGATCTCCATTGTTATGTTAGAAGCGAGCTGGCAATAGAGTATGGCGAAGATAAAGTACCACAAGACCAGCCTATCCCTGCTCATTTATTAGGTAATATGTGGGCACAAAAATGGGGAAATATCTACGATTTAGTGGCGCCAGAAAATGCAGATCCAGGATACGATATTACTAAACAACTCGCTGCGAATAGCTATGATGAAATTAAAATGGTTAAAGGCGCAGAAAACTTTTTTACCTCATTAGGTTTTAAAGCATTACCCGAAACATTTTGGCAACGTTCATTATTTACCAAACCTGAAGGTCGTGATGTAGTCTGCCATGCTTCAGCTTGGGATTTAGATGCTAAAGATGATATTCGTATTAAAATGTGTATTCAAAAAACGGGGGAAGAATTTAACACCATTCATCATGAATTAGGGCATAACTTCTACCAACGTGCCTATAAAAATCAGCCAGTGTATTTCCAAAATAGTGCTAATGATGGTTTCCATGAGGCCATTGGCGATACCATTGCTTTATCAGTTACACCCAAGTATTTAAAAGAAATTGGCTTAATTGATACTATTCCCGATACATCAAAAGATATTGGCTTATTGTTGAAAATGGCTTTAGAAAAAATTGCTTTTATCCCCTTTGGTTTAATGGTTGATCAGTGGCGTTGGAAAGTTTATTCAGGTGAAATTACGCCTGAAAACTATAACAGTGCTTGGTGGAAGTTGCGTGAAAAATATCAAGGTGTAGCGGCTCCTGTGGTTCGAGATGCAAATGCGTTTGACCCTGGAGCTAAATATCACGTCCCCAGTGGTGTGCCGTATTCACGTTATTTCTTAGCGCGCATTCAACAATTTGAATTCCACAAAGCGTTATGTGAAATATCAGGTAACACAGATCCTATTCACCGTTGTTCAATTTACAATAGCAAAGAAGCAGGTACGGCATTAAATACTGTGTTAGAAATGGGTTCAAGCCAACCGTGGCAAAAAGCTTATAAAGTACTAACCGGTAATGAGCAAATGAACGCTACTGCAGTATTAGATTACTTTGCGCCATTACAAACTTGGTTAAAAGATAAAAACCAAGGGAAAGAATGTGGTTTTTAATGAGTTAACTTAAATATTAGAAGTATATATATATCCTACGAAAAAAAGGCAAGGGCCATGTCGTCATTTGCCTTTTTTATTTTATATTCAGTTAGTATTTAATAATGCTATGGACATATAAGGCTATTAATAAAAACAATGCCGTAATAACCCTTACTCAAAATAAGGCATTTATTATAAATGCTAAATAAGCAAACATAATGATGTAAATGAGATCATTTCGTAGGTAGAATTACTATAATCAATTCAACAATCACTTTTAAGTTGTCCAGTAAAAGGTAGCGGTAAATTTATGGATTATTTCGAACAGATAGGAGTAAGTCGAGTATCGACGACTATCGAGATTAAAAAAGCCTATCGGAAACTCGCTAACAAATATCACCCCGATAGAGATGACAGTAATGAGGCTAAAGAAAAATTTCAATTCATTCAGAAGGCTTATGATGTTATATCTGATCCCAAAAAGCGCTCTTTATATTTAAAAAGCAACTATACGGTAATAACTGATCCCCGAGAAATTGCTGACTATTTTTGGACCAGTGCATTAGATTAGATTTGAACTCGGTTATAAATAAACGCTCTGTAGGAAAAATGAATGCCACCTGAAACAAATTTACCTGACTATTTAGCCGAAGATTTTTCTTTATATTTAGAGAATATGACCTCACTCGCTGATCCTGAAAATCCTGATTTATTATTAAATTATTTATCCAGCTTATTTGAACAATTAAAACAAATGCCATTATTATTTTCTGGCATGGTTGACCAACTAGCCATGGCAATATCAACCAAAATTCGAATTGATAACACAAAGCTGGCAAAACTCCCTCTTACAGATAACCCGTCTTGGAGTGAGGTAAAACCTTTTGTCGGCGTTCATGAAGACGCCAGAGCCTGTATTACTGAAATAATGACACACGCGGAACAAGATTTAAAAACGGCTGTTTTACTGATTCATTTCTATAGTAGCTATGATGTAACTCCTTTAAAGACTGAAGAAAGTGAACATGAGCAGCTCGATGATTATGAATATAATAACTATGATGAGAACTACTAGGATTTATAACTGCGTTTGATAAAATCTAGGCTTAACTGATTAAAACCTCTTATTAATAAAACATAAGTATTAAGGAGATACCCTTGACAAAAAATGCATTAATTCTTGCTACTGATATTATTGAACAAGCCCAGTTTAGCGGTCGACGAGCAGGTGCTTCATTAGAAACCATTGCTTCTGAACAAGGTGACGATACCATGCTTGCGGTATTAACAGAGATGGACATTTTGACAGTCGCAAAAATTGTTAGAGAGCACGACGCGACTATTCCATCAATTGCCACGTGGTTAATGGATGCAGAGTCAATTAAGCGGCTATTAAATGTTGAACCCTCGTACTGGCAAAATATGGATGAAGACCATGTATTTTGCGCACAAACCGAAGCACATAGCTTATTAAGCCAAATTTTTCTCTCTTCTGATGATGAAGAAAAGCAATTGGAAGTATTAAATGCCATTGTAGAGGACGATTTTGGTCTCCTATATTTATCTTTGCCATTTGTCGGTCAAGATTTTTCAGAATTAGAAGAAGATGAAGAGCAAACATCTGGTAGCCTTGAAGAACTGTTAATGAAAATAAAAACGTTAAGTCAAGAAGCCTATTTAGAAGTAATGACGGTAAGTACAAATGGCACACTCGGCAACATTGAAAACACATTAAAGCATAATGCAAATAAACAAAGAGTAACGGCTGTTGAAATGGATACCGACGATATGTTTGCACCACTTTAACTTGCAAAAAAAATCGAATGTATACATTGTCTATTAACAGCTTTAATTGATTAGGATCCATCAATGAAAATTGCAGAGTTAAGAAATCATCCATTCATACTTTTAGCCTTAAAAGATGGAAAGCGTAGTGGTTATTTTACAACGGAATTTATCGATAAAACTAAACAACAATTATCGGACATGTCGTTGAGAATAGCCTCAGACAACTTATCGATAATTTATGCGGATCAAATAAAAAAAGGCTGTAAAATCGTACTTGGTATGAGCAATTTAGGTTTATTATCACTTTGTGATAACAATACAGAAAAAGCGCAAGATATTATCAAAAACAAAGGTATTGTTTATTGCTTTAGAGCAGGTTGGGCAAAATACTCTCAATTAAAGGAAATATCTCCCTTATACTTCGAAGAAATCTCTATCGGCAGTTATGCATTATCAATCAATGATACTGCTGATATAAGACTGATGCATGAGGCATTAGTCAGTGAGGGCTATCAAAGTACTATGCTGTTAAATACTTACAAAAGTATCGCAGAAAATTATTGTGCCAATACCCTTATTATTGATAATGACGAAGATATTTTGATGTTTGAATTACAAAAATTTCTTAATAGCGCCATTGCATTACTTCTTATTGATTGTGACAAAAAAATATTTACCAATACGTTGTATCAACAACTGATTACTTACCTGACAAATACCAAAAAAGACCCACTACTTGTTAAGATTAACACTTGCATCACGAGCTTTGTCAAACAACTCCCGATATTAACTAAAGAGTACCTGCAAGAAATAGGTTTATTAGATTTCAATGAGTTAAAAAGCATGGTTAATCAACAAACAGACATCACTATTTATCTCCAAGATATATTAGAACTTTCACTCACTGTTGCTAATGAGTTGAATGACGATTTTGAGGGTGGCTATGACTTTCATCTTGATGATGAAATTGACATTGCTTATTTAAGGCCTGACGTTCAATAATACAGTAAAGTAAGACTGTATAAAAAGTAATAAGGTACTCTAATAAAATTACCTTTATTCAAACCATCTCTGTGATTAGTTACTAAAATGTTAACTAATCATGATCGAATAAGATCTTTACTAATATTTATTAACATAACGACAAAGGAAATAACATGCTCAGCTATGCAACTATTGGTGTAACCGATTTAGAAAAATCAGAAACCTTTTACAATGAACTATTAGCCCCCCTTGGCGCGAAAACGCTGATAAAAATGGAACGCATTATATTTATTGGTAAAAGTATGAAAGATCCTGTGCTGGCTATTTGTATTCCGTATAACGAAGAAATACAAAAAAGTGGTAACGGTAATATGCTAGCTATTGCACCAGGTTCAAAAGAAAAGTGTGATGAAATGTATCACAAGGCAATAGCATTAGGAGCCACTTGTGATGGCAAACCAGGACAACGTATTCCTGACGTATTTTATGGCGCTTATTTCCGTGACTTAGACGGCAATAAAATTGTTTTTAACCATTTCGGTTAACACTTCCCACTCGAGCATAGCTTATCTCTGCTCGAGTATTATTCTATCAAGTATTACCTTCAAGACTACTCGCTCTGGGAGTGCCGTATTCGGTCTTATGATTGCGGACAAATTTATTGACGTCAACTTAAACTAAAAAGGTATCGAGTGAAGTGTAAAGTCCATTAACATTCTAGTCCGTTTAGGCTTTCTATAAAGTGCATCATTAGACCATTTTTTACTACTAACCATCACTGCGGTTACTTATTGCTATTCTCCCCCCACCTCAGAAAATTTTCATTTGAGCGTTCTCAGGTGATTAATAGGAAATACTGACTGATACGAGAAAAGATTCTGACAGCCAATAATAGTTATTAAACCGCATATTTTTACTATCAATAGTAAAATAAACCAATATCTTATGCTCTTCTTCAGTTTTGATTTCACTTGCATAAATTAACTTATTTGATTAGCTTGTATCTATTGTCCGAGGAGTCTATTTTGAAAAATCATTTGATAAAACTGTCTTTAATTACCATTTTGGCCGCTGCAATAACTCTTGCGGGCTGTTCACCCCAAAAAAACTTAACTCAAAAAACAAAACTTAAGTCTGACATTAATAAATACAGGGCCACGGGTCTACTCGCTAAATCATTGCCAGAAATTACTGATGCGCTAAGTAATGGTGACATCACCTCTGAAAAGCTGGTACAGCTTTATCTTGAGCGAATTAATGCGGTGGACAAAAACGGCCCAACATTACAAGCCATTTTATCGATCAACCCTGATGCTCTCGATATAGCCAGAGAATTAGACATTCAGCGAAGTGCAGGCGAGATAAAAAGCGCTCTGCATGGAGTCCCTATATTATTGAAAGATAATATTGAATCTAAAGATAATTTGGCTACAACGGCAGGTGCGCTTGCACTAAAACACAACGTCACAGGTCGTGATAGTCCTCTTGTTGCTGGGTTACGGGCTCAAGGTGCAATTATTCTCGGTAAAACAAATCTTAGCCAATGGGCTAATATGCGCTCTGAAAGCTCAATGAGTGGCTGGTCAGCTTTAGGGGGGCAGGTGAAAAATCCGCACATGTTGGATCGCAACCCTTGTGGTTCAAGCTCTGGTTCCGCCGCCGCCGCCGCCGCATCACTAGCATCAGCAACAGTTGGAACCGAGACTAATGGGTCGATTATTTGCCCAGCTAATGCCAATGGCGTTGTAGGATTTAAACCTAGTGTTGGCATTGTGCCGCAACAATATATTATTCCTATTTCAGCCTCTCAGGATACCGCAGGTCCAATCACTAAAAGTGTAATGGGTGCCGCAATGATGATGAATGCCATGGCAACGACAACACCTGATGTGAATTACACGGCGAAACTCAGTAAAGAGGCACTCAAGGGAATACGTATCGGGGTATTAAATTTTGCCAAAGGTAGTTCAAAGCCAATTCTGCAACATTTTGATAGAGCACTCAAAGATTTAGTTGCCGCTGGTGCCATCCTGATTGATATTAATGAGCGACCGGATTCGCCTGAAGGATTAGGCGAACGAGGCTATGATGTATTAAAGTATGAATTTAAAGAAGGACTAAATGCCTACCTCGCATCAACATCCCCAAATCACGTTAAGACTCGTAACCTTAAAGAACTTATTGCGTTCAATAAAAATCATGCTGATATTGAGTTGCCGCTGTTTGATCAAAGTATATTTGTCGCGACGCAATCTATGGATAACCTTGAAAGCTCTGATTATAAAAACGCGATTGACTTAGTCCAAAGAACAACGGGTAAAGAAGGAATTGATCAGCTATTAAATAAACATAATGTTGCCTTGCTCATTGCACCATCGGGGCCTGTTGTCCCAAGAGTTGATTCGATTAACGGTGATATATGGCCAAATAGCTGGCCAGGATTTGGTTCTTATGCCGCACAAGCCGGTTATCCCCATGCAACAGTTCCTATGGGCGGAATCAGATCTCTTTCTGTTGGCATATCTTTTATTGGCGCTAAAAATACTGATACTGAAATACTAGCCTACGCATATGCTTATGAGCAACAATCTAAACGAAGGATCAATCCACAATATTTAAAAAGTGCCGGAGAGCTAACTGATATTAGAAAAGCGATGAAACCTTATATAGAGTTATAGCTTCATGGATGTCAATAGGTAAAGTCAGAGCGGGTTCCTAAAAATCCAATAGTCTTTTGTTCTAAATAATGTTTTTTAAATAACTTTATTTTAATTAATTAGTCGCTCTACCTCTCCTTTGGCTTCTGATCTATCGGAGTGAATTTGAATTCAGTTTTTTTGGACATGTGATAACCTGTTGCAATCAAATTACCGCTGTTTGTATTGTGTGGGACAATAACCTCTAGAGACGTCTTTACTTCGAAGTTTTAAATGTTTTGTTGAGCGACCACTGACCCTTTCACGCCATATTTTAAAGCTTTTTGCTTTTAAGTGACTACGCATAAATTTGATAACCTCAGACTCTTGGATCCTAAACTGAAGCGCTATAGCTTCAAAGGGTGTCCTGTCTTCCCAGGCCATTTCTATAATTCTTGATTCTTCATCGATAGAAAATGACATAAATACGATCCTACAATTAACAAAAAGAAGATACCACTACGAATGTAATAGAAATAAAGACCAATTTTATCTTTGATTTTCATCCATTTGTTCAAATAAACTAATGATAAAAATCTATTTTAATTATCTTACGCTCAACTTAGATAAGCGAATAATTATATTTATTTAATCTACAGTTAACCACTTGACCTAGTGAAATATTGCCTCGGTGAAACGTTATAAGTTATCTAAATCATTGAGTAACTCGGTGGCTTTTTGTCTAATGTCAATTTTTTGCGTCTCCTCCATCTTTTCCCAATTGCGAACAGGAAAGCTCATTCTGTGATTTAACTTAAATTTCTCATAGTGTTCAGCAATAAAATTCCAGTACAAACTATTTAATGGACAGGCATTCGGACCAAACTTTTCTTTAACGTTATAGCGACAGGTTTTGCAATAATCACTCATCTTATTAACGTAGTTACCGCTGGCAGCGTAAGGCTTTGTCGCAATCCAACCACCGTCAGCAAAGAGCGCCATACCACGAGTATTAGGTAATTCAACCCATTCAATAGCATCGATGTAAATGCCTAAATACCATTCATCTACTTGACTAGGCGCTATTCCAGCCAACAAAGCAAAATTCCCTGTGATCATTAGTCGCTGAATATGATGGGCATAGGCATAGTCAAGTGATTGTGAAATTGCACTTTTTAAACAATCCATTTTAGTGTCACCATTCCAAAACCAACTCGGCAAATTTCTATTAGCATCCAAAAAGTTTTGTTCTGCATAATTAGGCATATTAACCCAATACATTCCTCTGACGTACTCACGCCAGCCTAGAATTTGCCGGATAAAGCCTTCTATTTGAGAAAGCGCAATTTCCCCTTCTCCATTATGATAACGATTAAGTGCTGCATGAATCACTTCCATTGGACTTAGCATTTTACAGTTGAGTGAAAAACTAAGACGAGAGTGATATAAACTCCATGCATGAGGTGACGCTGCCGTCATGGCATCTTGAAAATTTCCAAAGTTAGTAAGTTGGTTATTACAAAAATAATTTAGTAATTCTAATGATTGCTGACGATTAATAGGGTATAAAACCTTTGCTGCGCTATTTCCTATGGTTTGAATATCATGCTTTTTTATCCGCAGTAAATACGCATCAGCACTGTTGTCAAAGGTAAGAGGTTTGGGGATAAATTTAAGATCTGATTTTTTAAATGATTCACGATTATTGCTGTCAAAGTTCCATGCACCGCCCACAGGTTTATTTCCTTCCATTAAAATAGAAAAACGTTTTCGCATATAACGATAAAAATTTTCCATTCTAACGTGAGTCTCTGCTTTAAAGTGACTAGGTAACTCATCAAAACGTAATAAAAAATGTTCACTGTCTGTTTCAAAAACAGGGACAGCTAACTGATTAGCTAGACCCGTTAATTGCTTTCGTAATCTAAATTCATCAGGCCGCTGAAAAGTAAAAGTTTCACTGGCATAGCTTAAAACTGTTGCATGAATAAGCTGGCTAATATCTTTATATTGCGCGGTATCATCTAAGGTTAAATAACAAACACGATGTCCCTTATTTTCAAGGTCTTGAGCGAAGTTAGCTATAGCAGCAAAGAATGCGGTTACTTTTTGAGTATGATGTTTGGTGTAACTGGCTTCTTGATGAAGTTCGGCGATTAAATAAACGACATCATCGTCCACAGCTTCATACCAACTGTGCATAGGATTAAGCTGATCGCCCATGATAAGTCTGAGATGTTTTGCTTTCATTGTTCTTCCCTAGAATTAATTGTGCTTTTACTTTTTTGGCATCGTTTTGAGCAATACAAAACATTTTCCCAACAGCTTTGCCATTTCTTTCGCCAGGCAAAGTCTTTTAGACAAACAAGGCAATTTTTATGAGGCAAAAATAGTTTTTTGTGCATGATTTATTCTTTAACCTTACTCTTTTTTATCTTTTTACTGTTTGTTTTTTAGTTTCTTCACTTTTTTTGAAGCTCTAACATGCTTATTTACAATGCGCTGTCCTTCTTTTTTGGTATCGAAACGTTGACGAAAGCCCCATAAAATATCACGAGCAATTTTACCTGTTTCATTGATATCAATCATAGGTAAGGGGTAGGTTTCACCTAACCAACATTGATAAATTTGTTGCTCCATTGGTGATAGCTCCCAAGGTGTATGAATGATTTCCTTAGGAAGTTCTGACAGTTGTGGCAACCATGTTCTAATAAAGCTCCCCTCTTTATCTTTCTCCATTGATTGCTTTACTGGGTTATAAACGCGAATGATGTTAGTGCCAGTTACTCCTGACTGCATTTGAAATTGTGGGTAATGAATTCCAGGTTCAAAATCAAGAAATAGCTTACCTAAGTAAGCGACCCCTAACCGCCAGTCAACCAATAAGTGATGACATAAGAAACTAACCAACATTGCCCGCATGCGAAAGTTAACATAACCCGTTTTCAGCAAACAACGCATACAAGCATCAACTAAAGGGTAACCTGTTAGTCCCATTTCCCATCGTTTTAATCGTTCTTCAACACTAAGAAAACAATGCATTTCGGGGAAATTAAAAGCAGAATAGGCTTTATTGACCGGTCGAAATTGCATTTGATGTTCGCTTTCAAACTTTTGAATAAAGTGACAATGCCAGTGAACGCGAGAAGCCAAACCATCTAAAGGCTCTTGCCAACCAGCTTGAGACCTTTTCATTAAAATCATTTGATAAAGCTGCCGTAAGCTTATGTTTCCCCATGCTAAATAAGGAGATAGTCGAGAACAACTTTTACGGCTCTCCAATGGTTTAGATATATTAAAGTGATAGTTTTTACCGCGACCATTTAAAAACGATTGCAGAGTTCTTTGTGCCCAAAGCTCGCCACCTTTTAGCATAAAGTCATTAGGTTTTGACCACGACTCAGGCAAAGTAGACTTTCGCAACTTATCGATATATTGAGCAGTGACAAAAGCGGAGGAAGATAACGCTGGTTTACTTAACGGCGCCCTCATTATACTATGCCAATTCTTGTTCCAGTCGTTTCTATTTTTCTTACCACGGATTACAGCACCACATGCAGTTTCAGACCAAGTTACACCTTGCTGTTTACACCAACTTTTGACTAATTTATCTCGGCTGAAAGAGGAATGTAATCCCACTTCCTGATGGCTAAATAACTGGGCTATTTTAAAGGTATTATTAATTTCATCTAGCCCATCTATGGCATCACCAAAGTAAACATACACCACTGTATTCATGAGTGCTAACTGTGTATTGATGTCTTGAATCGACTGCCAAACAAAACGCCAATGTCGTTCGTCATAATGAGGGTCTTCTATTAACATAGGTTCAAAAACATAATACAGCAGCGTTAAACCCGACTTAATTGACTGTGTTAACGGCTCGTGATCACTAAGTCGTAGATCACGCTTTAACCAGACAATATTTACTTCAAGGGTATCAGGCATTATCGCTGATATTCAACACTGGCCAATCTGCAGCATCGACAGTATCTAGTACTAGATTTTCTTGCTCTGCTTGTTTTATCCATTTAGCTTGGTAATCACCATTGGGATCATAAAGTGCTGTTTGTTTTCCAATATTAAAGTGTCGACCTCCTCTAGGGTCGACACCTACACCGGCAATATACTGCCAATTTCCCCAATTAACCGCGGCATCATAATCAATTAAGTGTTCCTCAAACCATGCAGCACCGTAACGCCAATCAATACTCAACTCGTTAACGAGGCAACTTGCAACAATTTGACGCCCTCGATTACTTAAATAGCCCGTAAGTTTTAATTCGTTCATACATGCATTAACTAACGAGTAAGGTGTATTGCCCAAGCGCCATTTATTAAACCGTTCAGGATAAAATGTTGTTAATGGTGCTGACTTTGCCATGCCTTTAAATTGATAGGTTTTGGCACCATTTTTGACATGTAACCATTGGAAATATTCACGCCACAATAACTCTAGATACAGCCACTCGGTTGAACTGTTTTTACCTTGCTGTTTTTCTAAATATTGAATTGAGCTCATCACTTGCCGAGGAGAAATACAGCCATAACCTAACCAAGGCGACAATTTACTGCTATTTTTCCAGCCATCTAAATTATTCCTAACCTCCTTGTAAATTAAGGGGCTAGTTGATGAAAAATATTGGTTAAGGTGCTTTAGACCCTGTTGTTCGCCACCATCAAATTTAAAACCTCCTTTAGACTCTTTATAAGGTGAGGCATCGAGCCATTTAGGTCTAAAAAGAGTGGGTAACGGCATGGTTTTAAACATGCTAGGCAATGATTCTATTTTAGGGGCAAGCTCCGGAGAGTCTAGCTCAGCAACTGCCTTCTTAAATTTGGAGTAACTTACCGGTAACTGATCAATATCAAAAGGTAACGAATTTTTTGTGAAAAGTGTGAATTGCTCAAGTTGAGTAATCGTTAATTTATGCGAACGTCTACTAAGTTTATTAATCAGACTCTTTTCATAAGTGCCGGGTAAATCGGCAGTAATAACATCGGTAATTTGATAGTTATCACAAAGTTTAGTCAAGGTAGAGAAAGTATCGCCGTAAACAATATAAAGCTGTTGGCCAAGCGCTAATAAGCTTTGATTAAAATCACTTAAACAGTCTTGTAAAAATTGCCACCTAATACTACCCAAAGGTTTTGATTGGTAATGATGCGTTTCAAACCAATTTTTATCGACAACATATACGCAGATCAGCTTATCACTTTGACTTGCTAAGTGCAGAGCAGGGTTATCATTGATACGGAGATCTTTAGTCACCCAGTACAAGGAGCGTTTCATTGTTTATAATTTGTATTGTTAAAAATTAATTATACGAATAAACCAAGGTATTAGATCAGAACAATTCAATCAACACATCTAAAACAGTGATAAAAAATTATCAACTCAAGATAACAACAAAGAACAGAATTCAACAGTAATATTAGCAGGACAATATTACTGTTGGTCTTTGAGCTAATATTTTAGTTTTAATGTGTCGTTCAAAAGCGTTTCAAACTCTGTACTTGTATATAAACCAAGTAATTCAGCAGCCTGAGCTAACGAAATATTTTTACTATTGGCGGCATGGACAATTTGTGTTGAAACATCATAACCGAGTGTCGGCGCCAATAAAGTGATCACCGATAAGTTACGCGTCATATTAGTGCTAACTTGTTCCTTATTTAATTCAAGACCACACACACAATTGTCTGCAAATGATGTCATCGCATCGCTTAACAACTCGATACTTTCCATAACATTGTGAATAATCACCGGGCGATAAGTATTAAGTTGCAGCTGCCCACTCGATGCGGCAAGCGAAACAGTTAATTCATTACCAAAAACTTGCAAGCAAACCATAGCTAATGCTTCGCATTGAGTGGGGTTTACTTTCCCAGGCATAATGGAACTACCTGGTTCATTAGCCGGCAGTAACCATTCATTTAAGCCACAACGAGGACCACTACCCAACAATTTAAAATCATTGGCCATTTTAAGTAAAACGCTGGCAAGTTGTTTTAACGCACAACTATAACGTAATAATGCATCTTCTCCTGAAACCGCCGCGTAAGTATTGTTGTTAGCATCAAAAGGTAATTGATAATACTCTGCCAATTTCAACGCGACTTTTTCACCAAAATGAGCTGGCGCATTGTCGCCACCACCTACTGCTGTTCCACCAATAGCCAGTTGATACACATCACTTAAACTGTCAGAAATAGCCGTTTTTGCTTGGCTTAATTGCTCACAATATCCAGAAAAAACAGCACTAACGGGTAAGGGTAAAGCATCCATAAGGTGAGTTCTACCGACCGTAAGTTCTGTTTTATATTGCCACTGCTTCTTTTGAAGTTGGTCATGTAAGTGTGTCAAAGAGTTAAGTAAATGGTCTTGTGTTAAGGTAGCAACAACGATATGCATAGCGCTTGGAAATACATCATTTGAAGACTGTGACATATTGACATGATCATTCGGGTGAATTGGGCTACTGAGGTGATCAGGCTTTTCATCTTTAACGTTGCTATTCTTTTTATCTGTATTAGCCAATGTACAAATGACTTCATTTACATTCATATTTGTTTGTGTGCCAGAACCTGTCTGCCAAATACGCAGCGGAAATTGTTCAGAATAGTTGTTCAGCACAAGCTCATCACAAGCCGCTAAAATCGCCTCAAAATATTCTTTACTTAACAATCCTTCATCATAATTTGTCTGAGCACATGCCCGTTTAATACTAATTAGGGTGTTAATAAACGTTGTTGAAAAACATTGCTGACCAATATTAAAATACTTTAATGATAGTTCTGTTTGTTCACCCCAAAGCAGATTAACTGGGCGGTCAGTTACCTGATTATCATTTTTCATAGAAATTGCTCTGTCACAAAGGGCAAAACACCACCTGCGAGAAAATATTTCAGTTCTAGCGTATTATGGATGCATAAGGTTACCGGTACTTTTACTGGCTCATTTGAATCGCTATGAATAATAAGCTCTAATAACTCATTGGGTAATAATTGCTTATTTGTTTTATTATCAGTCAAGACGAGATCAATTTTTTCATCTCCGCGCAGCTGGAGATCACCTACTGACATTGTCTGTGGCAATTGTAATGGCATTATTCCCATACCCACTAAATTACTTCGATGGATACGTTCAAAAGATTCAGTAATAACGGCTTTAACCCCGAGTAATTGACAGCCTTTAGCTGCCCAATCTCGACTCGAACCCGTACCGTATTCTTTGCCGGCAAAGACGACTAAAGGCGTATTATTCTCTTGGTAATATTGACTTGCCTCAAAAATAGAAACTATCTCGGAACTTTGAAATTCATCATTATACAGAGCGCGCGTTACTCCGCCCTCAACAGGAGTAACAATTTGATTTTTTAGTCTGTTATTTGCAAACGTACCACGCACCATTACCTCATGGTGACCGCGTCGAGCGCCATAGCTATTAAATTGTTCAGGAGATACTCCTTTAGACATAAGGTATTTGCCCGCTGGACTATCCTGACTAATTTTACCTGCTGGGGATATATGATCAGTTGTGATTGAATCACCTAAAATGGCCAAAATATTGGCAGACTTAAGGATTGATGGTTCATCGATGGAATTATTCCCAGCCTCTCCTTCCTCTCTATTTTTAGACAATACCTCTAAAAATGGTGGTTTTACGATATAAGTCGAACTGTCATTCCATGGATAACAAACAGAATTTGTTATCGGTAAGTTTTCCCATGCCTCATCACCGACTAACATATCTTTATAAGATAACGCATAGCTCTCTTGGGTTATCGAAGATAAAGCCTCATTGACTGAGTCATCACTTGGCCAGATATCTCGTAAATACACCGCTTGGCCTTTTTTATCAACACCAAGTGGTTCATCGTCAAAATTAATTTTAGTGTGGCCAACTAAAGCAAAAGCAATGACAAGCGGTGGAGATGCCAACCAATTAAGCCGAACAGATGGATGAATTCGGCCTTCAAAATTTCTATTACCAGACAAAACAGCACAAACATTTAAGTTATGTTCACTAATCTGTAATTCAACATTGGTATTTAAAGGACCTGAGTTACCAATACAGGTAGTACAACCAAAGCCAATACGATTAAAGCCTAATTGATCTAAAAAAGGTTGAACACCTGAGCTGTCAAGATAGCGAGCAACCACTTGAGATCCTGGCGCTAGTGACGTTTTTACATAATCTTTAATCGTTAGGCCTCTTTCAACAGCTGCCTTGGCTAATAATCCTGCTTGTAACATTACCTTGGGATTAGAGGTGTTGGTACAAGAGGTGATCGCAGCAATGACAATATCACCAGAAGCTAGTTGCTCTGAGTTATTATTTTTGGGTATCGGCTCTAAATTTAATTCCATTGCTTCTAGGGTTTTTCGCTTAATCCCATTAAGTGGAATTCGATCTTGTGGACGTTTTGGACCAGCAACACAGGATGTTATTTCATTCAGATCTATGGTGATATTCTCAGGGTATATTGGGTTTTTTGTCTGTTGATCAGACCAAAGTTTTTGAGCCCTTGAGTAGTTTTGAACGCGTTCAACTACTTCGGACGAACGATTAGTGAGTTTCAAATAGTCTATAACTTTATCATCTATAGGAAATAGTCCGCATGTCGCGCCATATTCTGGCGACATATTGGCAACGGTTGCCCTCTCGGCAATACTCAGTGCAAGCATACCAGAACCATAAAACTCGACATACTTGCCAACGACTCCGTATTCTCTGAGTCTTTGAGTAATCGTTAACACTAAATCAGTTGCTGTTATGCCAACGGGAAGATTTCCTTGGAGGTTCACACCGACAATGATTGGCGCGCTTAAACTTAATGGTTGACCCAGCATTGCAGCTTCAGCTTCAATTCCACCAACCCCCCAACCAAGTACACCTAAACCATTAATCATTGTGGTATGACTATCAGTGCCAATTAACGTATCAGGTATTAATACATCCGCTTCTTTGCGAACTACTTGGGCTAAATATTCTAGATTGACTTGGTGGCAAATACCGCGCCCAGGCGGGACAACTGTTAAGTTATCAAAAGAACCTTGTGCCCATTTTAAAAACTGGTAGCGCTCTTGGTTTCTTTCCATTTCACATTTACGATTGTAGTCCAAAGCCTCTAAATTACCTGCTTGCTCGGCAATAACAGAATGATCGATAACTAAATCAACGGGGCAAAGAGGGTTGATCTTGTTAGCGTCACCACCCTGCTCAGCTATTGCATCGCGCATTGCAGCAAAGTCGACTAATGCGGGCACACCGGTATAATCTTGCATTAATACACGTGAAGGAACGTATGAAAACTCAAAGCCACCGGATAAATCTTTTGAAACCAAGTTGTTAATTGTCTCAACTATATTTTCATGGTTCGCAAAGTGTCGGATAACATTTTCTAAGAATAGCTTAATGATGAAAGGTTGTTCATCTAAATTAAAGCCAAAGTCCTCTGAAAGCTTTACTAAAGACCAATAGCGGTATGTGGTAGAGTTTTTCTTTTGGTTGTTACCAACGAAATGAGCAAGATATTTTTTGCGCCATGTGTCTTCATTAACAGGAATCATTAAATACTCCTTAATTACACTTCATTCTAATTCAACTGAACCCAAAGCCAATTAACAAGGGTTAAAAACCAATATTAATTTCAATCAATAACTTTTCATCAGTACTTTTTTGTTATTGGATTTCGACGAATAGTTACCTTAATAAGTTGAGTCTATTAAGTCCATAATCCGATTAAACCTGACAATACTACACTTAGTTTCATTAATATATATTAGTCACTCACGATAAAATCCGCAAACATCTTGTGTGTTCAGCACTGAGGTTAATTGAATAATGTCATTGTCTTCTAGACTTACCTTCTGGAGCAGTTTTACTCTATTAATAAATTAATCCTTTATCTCGATAGCTGATTTATATCAGCGATATGTGAACTGGTTTAGCATAAATTTATATCGGAATTTATAAACTTCCTTTACTGTTTGTTCTACATCACAATATTTTTGCTTAGAAAAACTATCAAGCCGATTGATTATTTACGTTAAATATGAGGTTACCAATGAAAACATCTGCACAGATATTTATCATTTTATTTTTCACGTTCCTTTTTCAAAGTTGTACTAGCCAAAAAGAAACGGGAACATTAGCAGGTGCTGTTACTGGCGCTGTAGTAGGATCAAGTGTTGGTAAAGGCAGTGGTCGTGCTTTAGCCATTTTCTTTGGGGCCATTATTGGCAGTGAATTAGGCCGAGCTATCGGCGA
>Ga0307489_10000225_pt1 | contig 31975 bp, 29 predicted proteins | sample SB12metaG_FD_202247 | JGI IMG/M metagenome (GOLD analysis project Ga0307489, IMG submission 202247) | Sea-ice brine microbial communities from Beaufort Sea near Barrow, Alaska, United States - SB 1.2 | ecosystem: Environmental > Aquatic > Marine > Coastal | place: USA: Alaska | collected... | reverse complement strand
TCCGGCGACCGTTGCGGGGACCGTTCCCTCGGGGAGGCCGGTGTCCACCTGATGATACGCAAAGCTGTCCCCGGTATCGTCCTTGGCGCAGTAGCAGAGGACGCACCCACACACTGCACAGAGAAACACCGCCGCGCCTGCGCCCGCCGCGACCATGGCGATCATCGAGAGACCGTCATCCTCCGTAGGTGCAGGGGTTGTTGCAGCACTCTCCGTAGTGAGTACCTCGATGTTCGCTACAGACTCCGTCTGCATGCCCGCATCTTCTAGCGCGCCTGTCAGGGTCGTTTGCAATTCTGCTGCAGAGGCACCCGCCACCGCGCCCGGTACACCGGACACTGTCGTCTGGACCGCGACTAGGTACGTCACTACGGACGACACTTGGAGAAGGCGCCGTCTTTGCAGCTGCTCCTGCCCCTGTTGCTGCTGTTCACTCTCATACGACGTGACGTAGACCGCGTCCGCTTCGACCTCGAGGGCCGTGGCTACCGCTGTAGTGTACTCCGTGTAACGCTCGATGAATTCCCAGCTCAGCGCAAGATTCGCCGTGAAGCGCAGCTCAGCGACGTCCGTGCGCACAGGCGTGGTGGCGACGGTCACGGTCGTGGTGGCGACGGTCACAGGCGTGGTGGCGACGGTCACAGGCGTGGTGGTGGCGGTCACAGGCGTGGTGGCGACGGGCCCGCCGAGAGTGTTGGGCGTGCGCGGTGGGTCAACCACCTGAACGTCAGTAACAGATTGCATCGGTATGCCCGCTTCCGCCACCGCCGCCCGTAGCGTCTCTCCGGACACAGCGCTCGTCGCGTTCGCTGCCTGCTGGGGTTCAACCTGTACCCCCGTCTGCACCTTGACCCCCGCTGCGAGCAGACGGCGCCGCACCAGCACCGATGTGGCGTCGGTGTCGGTCACCGAAAGGATTTTCACCAGACCGGGTTGAACCCCGACCTTGGTCGCCACCAGCGCCTTGTACGACTCTGCTTGTCGCTCGAACTCACTGCGGTTCATGGCAATATCAGCAACGAACCTGACCTCCACCGCTGTCGGTGTACAGTTGGTCTCCATGGTGGACCCCGCCATGGAGGTGTACATCGGCGCGCACGCCTCCGCAGCGAACCCGTCTGCGCAGTAGCTGCCCGGTGGGCATATCGGGCACCCTTCCGTACCGTCCCGCAGGTGGCCTGCGTCGCAGACACACGTCGCCGGTTGCCACCCGTTCGGCGGTGGCTTCATCCCGACCGGGCAAGTCACGTTGCACTGGCCTTCGAAGGCCATGGTCGTGTTCCCGCAGTTGTCAGACCCGAGGCACTGTCTGCAGGTCTTCGACGCCGCCTCGAAGCGATGGTCGAAGCACCTGCATTCGTCGCCGTCTCTGTTTGAGTGGTTCGACAGCGCAGAGGGGAACAGGATCCAGCCAGGGTACCTGCACCTAGAGACAAGGTTGAACTCGCTCTCTCCAGATGCCTCCGTGTACGCCCAATTGCGCTCGAGAGTCACTATCGGTTCGAGTGACCCGTACGCTCCGCTGGCGACCTGCGCGTGGCACCACATGAACAACGCCAGTGACAGGGGAGCCGCACCTCCTCGCATTGCGTTCATTGCTGTGGTTCTGTGTGTGGTGGGGGGGCGGTGCATGTATACTGGCGAGGTGCTGCGCATACACGCCATTAATAGTCGGGTAAGTGTTGTCGTTCTCGCGCTGACACACCCACCCACCCCGCCAACCCCCCCCCTCTCGCAACCTCATTACCTTGATACGAAAAATAAATTCTATCCGGCACCGGTAATAGCACTCAGCAGCGCCCGTTCACTGCACACCGCGAAACACTGAACCCTCAACCTATGATTACGCGCACAGATGGTCGTGTCCACGTAAACAAGTCGCAGCGGGTAGCAAACGCAGTGACGTTTAAGCGCGCGACACGCTCGCCGCCGACCCCGGTAGTGGTATCTGGCCACCTGTGCTACGAGGTTGACGATGTCCTGGACCAACGCGGAGATGGCTCTGCTGAAAGCCCCGTGGAGTACAAAGTCACGTGGAAAGGGTACCCTGAGAGCGCAAACTCGTGGATCCAGCGTCTCCCTGCGTTCTTCCGGAACCCGGGGTCCAGCCTGCTCGACACCGCCAAAGTAAGCAAGACGCACTGTGGAGACGGCAGCAGCAGCGGCGGCAGCAGCGGCGGCGGCAGCGGCAGCGGCAGCATCAGCAGCGCGAGCGAGAGCAGTGACGAGAGTGGAGACGACGGTGACGAAGACGACCACTGCGACCCTGTCGAGCGCATGGAACGCGGGGGCGGCGGCAGCCGGGCGCAGACTACGCGGCGGACAACGTTCAAGTCTGTGGGAGACAAGCCCTACGGTCTGGACAACAGGAAGAAGGACCGTCTTGCAGCTGCTACTATCGACGCGGTCCTGAAGCTTGTGCGTGACTATCTCGGCGACGTGGCGGGCAGTACCGACAGGGACTCTTCGTAGCAAAGGAGAGCCCCCACAACTACCGGAGCCACCAGGTCCGCGAACAGGGATTTAGGGACTTGTTCGGCCCCTGACCAGCGCAGGCATTCATGTTCATTGAGATTCATTGTACGACCACCTCCGTACACGGCACCACACAACCCGTCGTGCTGCGACTGCACCTGCGCGCCGAACCGCACCCAGGCCGCTCCCCGCGGAGCACACACCGCCGCCGCCGTCTATTACGGGTGCGTGGACGGTGAACCGTTCAGCATCGACACTCTCTCTAGGAGGGTGTGCAGCCGTGGTTCGTCCAGCTCGTGCCGCTTGGGCTTGCGTCGGAGGGAGGCCCTATCCTGCGCGTTCATCAGGCGCGCCAGGCTGCGCATAGCCAGCCGCATCGACTCGTCCAGATTGATCTCGTTGATCTCGCCCAGGTACGTGTCGGCGTCCACAATGTCGCATGCGTTTTCGCGTTTGCGTTCCTCCATGAGCATATTGCCGTCGGGGGCGCCGAGGGTCGTCGTAGACATACAGTGGCCGCTACGCCGGACAGCGCCTCCGCCTCCGCCTGCACCCCCGCCCTGGAAGACGGCCGAACACGGGGCAGTGGATGTCGCCCCGTTCAGTGGCGCGCCTGTGCTGCCGTAGGCCGTGGCATCGTGGTGGTTCGGGAACTTGCTGTGGTGGCGGTCTTGCTGCTGGTGCAGCCGCATCGTCTGCTTCATGGCCTCTCTGAGTAAGGGTGGCCCCGTTCTCGGTGGCCTGTCTCTGGTTTCTCCTCGGCCCGTGCTCGGGAGTGCCCGTTGCGAGCTGTAAAGAAACTGAAGGCGGACTAAGTGTTTTGGGTCCAAGAAATTGATGCTAAATTTAGCTTGTTTCAAATAATGGGTCAACTGTTTGAGGATCCTTACACGTGGCGTTTACGCCAGTTGTTTTAACTTCGGTTACGCGACACGCACACGGTGACTATCACCATTAGCACCACGACCACGACCATGTCCGCCTCCGCCACCGCCGCCTCCGCCGCCGCCTCTCCCCCCACCGCCACCGCCGCAACGAGCTCCCGGCAGCGGATGCTCGCACTCCAGCAGCGCATGGATCGCGACCACCGTCCGACCATGGTACAGCTGCGCGACACGACGTTGGTCGACGGCATGGGCACGCTCACGACGGGTGAGATCTTTCGCGCGCAGGCGTACTTGCACAAGAAGGGGCGCCACTTCGCGCGTGTGCGAGAAAGCGACATGGAGTCAGGGGAACGGCCCTGCGGCAGAGCTGCCGCTGTAGCCGTGAACGCGGCGGCGGCGGCGGCGGCGGTGGCGGAGGCGGAGGCGGTGGTTCGTCGCGCAGTGGCATCCCGCAAGTCTGCAGAACGCAAGTTTGACAGCATCCCTGACATGCTTCTGACGCCTGCAGCCGTAGTGCCCACGGGCGCCCTTAGCGGGGGGGCGTGGACGCTGCGCGGCGGCAAGCGCAAGCGGGTAGACTCATGCGAGGGGGGGGGGCAGTGGGAGCGGTAGGTATGTAGGTTCTCCTGTGTCTGGATGCGCTCGCGCTTAGCCTGGTCTGGGGCTCAACGCTGAGGGTGTCGAAGTTGCGGTTTCGAATACACGGTGCTGCGCAGTCCATTCGTTTCCATCTGTTGCACGATTTCACCCACAATACGGTGATGTTTATCTCCCTTGCTGAGCATGCCCCAGGGCTTGCTATTGCGAGGATCTTCGTCATTATCGGGAGTATCTTCGTTACTCTCGGGAGTCTCTTCCTTACTATCGAAGTATTCTTCCTCACTATCGGGGGTATCTTCTTTACTATCGGGGGTATATTCTTTCGGAAATCTCGAATATAGCGAACAGTCCTTGAGCAAATCGTGTAGATCCATCAAATTGCGGTCGTTCATCCATTTGGGAGGCAGATACCTTTGCATTCCTGTCCAGCATAACACCGGATCCGCGGTCTCTTCGAAATAATGATCTACCATGCCTTTGATGGTATCACTTATGCGTGGACGCAGCCTGTGCCATTCTTCTTGATGGACCGGCCCGTAGTTCCATAACGATCTATCTCCATCCATGAAATTGTCCCACATGGATTGTATATGGTCAAAAACGTGTGCATTGCTAGTTGGGACAGCATAACCCTTGATGTTATTTTGTAGCCATTTCCGCAATTCATTTGTGGGTAGGAAGAACTCCCTTTTTTCGAATGGTATCACGTCCAACAATTCGTGGATGTTGTCTGCAAGACCTTGGAATTCCTTCTGGCGCGCCCCACCCACGTGATAGATGTCTTCGTATTCCCTGGTTGCGTCAAGCCAGTGATACCGAATATGACCAAGAAGCTCTGCCACAACGTGGGTGTTTGTCCTGGCTGTCAGGTACCGCATGTTGGAATGAGATGTCTGCAACTCATCTGCTGTTGCGTTCTCGACTTCCTGACGCAAACGCCTCGCTTGCTCAGCACGATACTCTGGCAAGTACTGCCAGATAAGTTTTTCGACTTCAGACTTCCCCATCGTGTACGTAGTTGCTTGTCTGTTGCACTTAAATATTACAGGTGTTGCGGAAAATATCAACAGAGTCTCAAATACACGGTGCTGCGCAGTCCATTCGTTGCAGTTGACGCGTTTATTGTGCGACACATATTAAAGAATGGCGTACATTCATACACACCGGTGATGGCTGTGGCTGGTGCCACAAGTCCGCGGACTGGCGATGTGCCAGACGTTGATGACTACACGAACGACGGAGAGGTGTATCGCATGCTAGAAAAAATTCGTGGTGAATGCAGGGACGCAGTAGAAAAATTGGGACTGGATGTCTCGTATCACGGTTTATATAAAGAGGCATACAGTGGAATTATGGGATGTGGGCGAAAGAACTGCTTCTATATTGTTCCGGGGGATACACCGCTGGGTCAAGATGATCGTCACTATATTGAAAGCACGACAAGCGTACGTTTGAATGTCGAATCGGCTATATCGGACGCAGGTCGAATGGAGCGGTTTATGATGGGTCGACGTGGGAGTGAAATATGGACGCAGCTGCAGGATAAGTGGAGGGGGTATCTCAAACGTATGGACCGATACTTGGAGGTTAGAACGTTTCAGAGCAAGCACGAAGCTAGGACAGTTCTCGACGAGATTCGAAGCACACTGCTCAAAATTACCCGAAAGTTCGACAGTGGTGAAGCAGAAGTATTATCACGCGATATCTCTTCATTTTTCAGGGCACGAGATCGGAATGGCGAAGAACAATGGCTTCCTGGTCCCGACAATGACCCTAGATCCACGGCAGAAGCTCTTCGGGGGTTTATTGAAAGTTCAGTGGACATGGACACGTACATGCATAACGACATAATAGAGCAATGGAAGGAAGTACGTGAACAGCTACGAAAATTAATGGAATATTACCATCTGGAAGCAGAACAGCGACAAGAACTGGTGGTGGATCATCTTTCAAACGCTATCATGTCTCTGGTCACGTGACCGAACTGGCCCGCTTGCACTTAGGGTGTCTGCATCGTGTATGTAGTTGATAGTCGCTGTTGAACTTAAATATGGCATTTGACGCGAGACATATGAACTGAGTTTCAAGTACACGGTGGTGCGCCCTCCAAGCCTACGTGTGTCATGACTGCCTCTGTGGCGCCCCCCGTGTCCATGGCCGCGACGAACGACTGTATGCGCTCGTTCATGTGGTGCAGACGCTGCATGCCCTCTAGGAGCGCATGTGCTGGCACCGGGCAGCCCTGGACCCGGCCGCCCTCCCTGAGGTCGGAGATGTCAGTGGTTTGCAGGCCAACTTGGCCCGTTGCCTTGCAGAGCACCACCGCGCGGAAGGCGTGTCCGCGGATGATCGCCGTCAGCTTGTTGCTCCGGGTCCTGTTGCACCACGAGACGCCGGGGAATCGGTTGAGTTGTGCGCAGTCCACTAACGCGTTGGGCAGCGCGTCCTGGACGGCCCCGTGCACCACGCTCGAAAAGTTCCAGCACGCCTCCGCGTGCGCCGGGTTCAACTGCTTCAACATCGGCAGCATGTCCGCCTCTGTCCACCCGCCGATAAGAGAAACCCTGACGTCGGACATAGCGTGGTCCGCGAAGAGATCCCGCAGTGTATCGCACATGGCACCCAGCACGCGCACGGGTTCCGCTGGGCTCCTCGCGTGCTGCTCTTGTGTGCTCGAAAGGATCGAGGGCGGGTTGACGTGCGCCATGAAACACGTGTTGGTGACCGCGCTGCTCGCCGCGACCGTGATGCAGTTCATGACGCCGACGGTCGCGAGATACTCGTGCTGTGACGCTGCGCCCAGCACCCTGAACTCGGCTTCGTACACCCAGGCAGTCCTTGCGGGGTCCTGCAGCGCCCACATCATCTCGCCCGGGGTGGCAATTGCGGAGGGCTGTGCGTCGACGCACAGGTTGGTGAACTCGGCGAGGATCACGTGTTTCCGTATGACGTCTTCGACGCTCTCGGTGCCGCTCCCTGGCTGAGAGTCCGCGTCCGTAGCGAAAGCAGACTCTGCAGCAGCAGCAGCAGCAGCAGAGGTGGTGGTGGTGGTGGTGGTGGTGGTGGCAGTAGCACTAGCAGGCCCGGGGGGCAATTCCGCCGTACTAGCAGGCTCGGCAGACTTACTCGTAGCAGCAGCAGCAGAAGAGATGGCAGCCGCAGCCGTAGTCGGCGACCCGGCAGACTCAGTAGCAGCAGCAGCAGTCGACACGGGAGACCCGGGTGGGGTAGCCGGCTCGGCCGACTCGGTACACGCAGGAGATGCAGCAGACGCAGCGTGGCCAGCAAGCTCGGTCTCTCGGGCTACAGGGCCTGCTGACGCGTGTGACATGGGACCGACCGGCGCGGACTGCCGCGGTGTTGGGTGGTTCCGTCGGACAGTACGCCTTTTTATGTCAACCATAACGTAGATCGCCCTTGTGGGCCCTAGATGCTCGCACTGAAGCCCCGCAGGAGCGGCGCGGTGGCGGTGGGTTGCACACCACCGCTACCAGCGGTCAACGCCTACCGTGCGCGCGTGCTGGAGGGGGGGAACGCGGTTCGCTCGGAGTACCGTGCGCGCGTGCTGGAGGGGGAAACGCGGCTCGCTCGGAGCCCCCGGATGAAGAAGCGCTGTGCGCCCATATGTCGCTGCCAACGCACTTCTCGTGCGTGGGCAGCCTCGCGCATCCTGTCGCGGCGCCACTCCTCGCTCCTGCGGGACGCGCGCAGCGCTCTTGTCGCCGCGGGACCCGATGCAGCCGCGGCGGGTGCGGGTGCGGCGGTGGCTGTGCCTTCGTCCTCTGCGCCCCCGGGCCCGCTGCGGGGCGGCGAGTCGCGTACGCGCACGAGATAGTCGTGTAATCCCACCAGAAGCGTGTGCACCTGATCAAGCCGGATGGGTGTGTGCGAGAAGGACATGTCGCGACGTGCGGCCTCGATGCCGGTGTGGGCACGCGATGTGCGACTGGTCTGCGCGTTTATAGTCGGCGTTGGCTCACCTCCGTCCACACTGCCGGGCGGGCGCGACACTGTTTGCGGGTGAACGCTGCACACGCAGCGCAACAAAGGGACAAACGGACGCGGTGGTGCTTGGCCCGCGTACTTGCATGCTCTAGGTGGTGCTATTTAAACACCCCCAACAGGACTGTACGAGAGGAAGTCCGTTATGGTAGTACAGGGAGAACAGGCTGCTCCTCACTGGGGCCAAGGAAAACTGCGGGATCATCTCGCTGGTTTTGGTATCGGTGTAGACCCAGGGTTGATTGGGGATATTTACAAGGCGTGGTGTTCAGGGTGGAAGACTTGGGAACACTTTCTGGTGATTGCCAATTGTGTGTGCAAGGTCATGAAAATTGACCCGAGTATGGGGGGTCTAGAGCATACGGTGGACCTGCGACGGTGGCTTTATATGCACAGCGATGCATTCTGGGCACCTAGGGGTACTCCCGACGTGTGGCAGCATCTGCAATACATATACGACGAATATATGACAAAACCTGAGACTGAACACGATATGTATAGACAAGGCTTAGAAGTTTTCCAAGACCGTCGCAAGAAATTTGTTTTGTCATGGGAAGTCTGGGACATGGTAGACAAAGTTCTGGACAAGCTGGACAAGTCGCCCGTGGGCGAGATGGACAAGTCGCCCGTGGGCGACCACAACGCGCTTCGGGGCTCGGGGAGGGTTTCAGATGCAGCGCAGCATAGGATGATAGACGAAGTTCTGGACGAGATGAACAAGTCGCCCGTGGACGAGATGGACAAGGATAGGATGATAGACGAAGTTCTGGACGAGATGAACAAGTCGCCCGTGGACGAGATGGACAAGTCGCCCGTGGGCGACCACAACGCGCGTCGGGGCTCGGGGAGGGTTTCAGATGCAGCGCAGGATAGGACGGTAGACGAAGTTCTGGACGAGATGGACAAGTCGCCCGTGGACGAAGCATCTGCTGTTGGGGGTCGTTCCGCCAAGGGGAACAGTATGAATCATATCTGAAGTTTTTCACTGAGTGGAACGGAGACAGATACCACTTGTAGTTTTTCGCCAGGGAGAACCAAAGCAGATATTATATATTCTTTTTCGCCAAGAAGAATGAAATTTCAAGGGCTTGTAATGTCATTCGGGGCTTCGCGTGCAGGCTTCACGACGCGCCGAGGCGCTTGTACCGGTACAGCGTCCCCTGGTACTGGCGCCGGTTGCCTTCTTCCTGTGGAAGGCTCTCCACGAGCACGTCCGTGTTCGCAGAGATCTTGGTATGCATCTCCCGCTCGTAGTGAGCGAGCGCGAGTGACCGAACAATCACCACCAGGACAACGATCGCAACACACCCCGCCACGGCAAGGAGCGATGCATGGCGGTGCGCTGGGTGCGGCACCTGCTCGAACACGGTCACCACCGCGCTGGTAGCGTTCGGCAGCCCTGCAGCGAGACTCCCGTGAGCCGGGAAGCCCTGGAAGACGTGGTGCGACAGCCTCTCCGAGGCAGCCGCGGCCTCTGCCGCCGTGAGGTCGGTGACGTCCACGGTGACCACGGTGCAGCACGTGGTCGTCTGCTTCGCGTGCCTCTCCGTCGGCGCGGTGGTCTCGGCCACGGCCGAGACGACGTGGATGCTCGCCTCCGCAACCTCTACCACCGCGGCGACGCGGCTGGCCAGGGTCGCCCGCATTGCGGGGGTCAGAGTGGTGACAGGCAGCTGGAAGCTGACGTTTACCTGGACCGTCTCGCCGCCCCCCGTTGCGCTGCCCAGTGTGCGCGTGCGCAGCGTGCTCGAGAGGTTACCCTCGGCGATGTCTGGCGGCTCTAGGCCGGCCCCGGCTGTGAAGGTCAGCGCAGCGGTCGCCCCGGCGGCGACCGCGCTGAGCATCAGCGCGGTCGCCGCGACTGTGCGCGAGAGTGTGGTGCCGGGCCGTCGAGACCGCATCTCCCTGGCGCCCGCCGGCGCCCCTCCTCCTCCTCCAAGCGCGCTGCTGCCGCTGCTGCTGCGGTAAGTAGTGCTACTCCTACTGGGTGTGTGGGTCGGCGCGCGCTGGTATCGTGCGTTTGGTGTGGTGGGTACTTTAATATGTGTCTTGCGCCGCGCGGCTCCGTGTGCGTGCGCAGCACGCACGGGTCAATAAGACGCTGTCTCCCGATAACTAGTAGATAGGTGAACGCCGCTTCGGTGCGGGACCGCGGTGGAGAGGACACTCGCGGCCCGAGCGTCGCGGGGGTCTCTGGGCGATGGGGGGGGTGATCGACCTGACTGCGTCGCAGTCTATCGCCATCTTCGGGTGGGCGAAGCCTCTGCGGGTGTTGAACTGGAAAATCGTCTTCGACCGCGACGACCTGACGTTCAAGAAGCTCTTCTTTGAGATGGGCCTCACTGAGCGGCAGCTCCTGAAGATGCAGGGCGACAAGAAGATGTGGATCACGTACAAGAAGCTGGAGCTCACAGACATCCTGCTCGTGCCGCTGTGGAAGCTGCATGTGACGAAGGACTTCCACGCGCACATCACCAACATCGCGATGCTCAACCTCTCGTACGAGTTCCTGCAGTACACGGGGGTGACGTTCGAGGATCTGGTCGGCGCCGGGCTGACTGTCAACCTCATGATGCTTCTGAAGCTCAGCCTGAACGCGTGGATCCAGCTCGGGCTGACTCTCGACTTTGTGAAGGACATGCAGGAGGTCCAGAGCATGGCGCTCTTTGGCATCCCGAAGAATCTGACGCTGCTGTGTCTCAAGAACGGGTCGGACCGTGTGGCGTTCGGTGCATAGTGCCGCGAGCTCTGCTTGCCCCGGCCCGCCCCGGCTCACGACTCCGTGAATCTGAAGCGCCCGCGCAGGAAGCTCGGGACGCTCACGCGGCGCGTGAAGGTTTGGATCGCCTCGTGCATGTTGCTTGGCGTTGCGAGGAAGGGGTGCAGCCGCGCCAGCTGCACCGTGATGGACCGCGCCGCGCTGAGGCTCTCGCGCAGCAGCAGGACCGCCAGCTGCACGTCGGTGACGTCGGTCGCTGTCCGCAGGCCGTCGATGCTCCGCGTCCCGACGGCCATGGACTTGTGTAGGAAGCGCGGCATGAACGCCATGTTGGTGCGGCTGGTGACGTTGATGTGCTGCGTCGCCAGCAGCTGGTTGACGTCGTGGACGTTGTTGATCAGCATGTTGGCCTCGAGGTCCGTCAGACTCAGCGCGTACACGGCCAACACCCTCAGGGCGTTCACGCGCAGGGCCGACGCGCTCCGGTTGGCTGTCCCGCCCAGCTGGCAGTTCCGGAGGATCTCTGTGCCGTGGCCTGCGTGGTCTTCCTCCTTCGAGACCAGGGGCATTGTCTGTGCGAGGTGCACCACCTGCACCACCGGAGAACACGCCCTGTGGTCCACGTCCTCGTGAAACACAACGAGGACGAAGTAGTTCATCGCGTGCAGCGACTCGTCGAGGACGTAGGCCTCCTCGCCGTCGCCATCGTCGTCCCCGTCGTCGACAGCGCACTCCACACGGGGCGGCGTCGCCATGGTGTTGGGCAGCGACCATGTGCGCGCCGCCGCGGCCTCTGCCACCGCCAAGTGCGCCCGCTGGCTCTGCGCCCGCTCCCCCAGGGACGCACGCATCGCCGGGAGCTCCCCCAGCGCCGCACGCATCGCCGGGAGCTCGTCGCCCACCGCCCCCGCCCGACGCCACATCGCAGGGTGGGTGGCACAGGGCCTGTTACGCTTTTATGATGCGCACAGGCGATTCAATCAATATGCAGTACTTGGAGACCACGTAGTAGAAGAGGACCAGCCAGATGCGCGCCCACGTGGGCGACGCGGGTGACATGAAGACGGTGTCGTCGCACACAATCGCCCTGGACAGGAAGAACCCGGAACTCGCACACTCGTGCGCCGCGAAGACAAGCGCCATCGGGAGGAACCCGGCGAGAAACACAGCGGCGCTGCGCGCAGCGCGGGGGAGGCGCATCTTCAGAGGCCGCGCGCAGCCCTCGGTGCGACGGAACGCCCGAAGCACAGGCGTTGTTATATTAGCACCACACTCATCTGCGGAAACAGAAGCCGCGCCGCTCGCCGCCCTGCTGCACTACCGTGACGGCCGCGCCCCACATGTACATCTGGGGGACTGCGAACCCAAAGGGCGAGGGCGAGGGCTACAACGGCCTCTTCCTCACGGGAAAGGACATCTGCGGGATCGTGAAGGACGACTCGCTGGTCGGGCTCCCTGTGAAAATTGAGCACAAGGGGGTGGCCGTGGGCAAGGTCGTCACGACGTGGGAGAGCGACGGGAAGCTGGACATCCTCGTTGACGTCGACGAGCGCATCCTCGAGGGGAACGTGGTCTCGCGCTTCGTCCGCGACAGCGTCTGCAAAGACTTCTCGCTTGGATACACTGTCGGCATGCAGTTTAGCGAGGCTGCGCAGACGTACACGGCGTCACAAAAGAAGTTCAACGAGGTCAGTATCGTTCGCACCGGCGCTCGCGAGAAGTGCCACATACACGGCTTCACTTCGCCGGACGCGAAACGCGCCAAGAAGTCGTAGAGCAGTAGTGTGTGTGTGTGTGTGTGTGTGTGTGCGCGCGTGTGTGTGTGTGTACATGCCCCTCCAGGCTGCGTTTCGTGGGCGCACTCGCTGCCGCCGCCGAAAAAAACACAGGACCACCTGCAACCGATATTCGGGGCGTGCGTTGTTGTGGCATCTTACGCAATGGCCTTTCTCGAAGAGAGGGGAAACGAATGGGATGCATGGGTACGTCTGCGTGCAGTGGAGAGGGGTCGTGAGAAGGCAGAGGATGAGGAGAGAGGAAGAGAGGCAAGCCAGGCCGATGCAGACGCAGATAGCGCAGAGCGGGAGAGAGAGGCGATGGCCGCTGCCGCCGCTGCCGCCGCTGCCGCGTGCGGGTGTGTGGGTGACGCGCCGTGTGTGGGTGTGTGGGTGTGTGGGTGTGGGTGCGCGTGTGGGTGTGGGTGTGTGTGTGGGTGGGTGGGTCATTAAACACCACCACCGCAATCTATGCCATTTACAGACACACACACACACACACACTGCCGAATGCAGAGACGCCGTCTGGGCACTCACCACACCCCGTTCCGTGTGCACTGGTCTGCACAGTGGTGCCGTTCAATATAATCTCAGACGTCAGTCGCCGCCCATCATACGTGGGGTGGCACCTCACTGCACACGGGTTCGTAGCCCCGCGACGACGACATCACCACAATTGTCGGCGCTGCTGGTGCTGCTACACCCCCTGGAGGTGCCTGAAACCGGGCGTTGCTTGACATGAAGCCACTCAATCGCAACGCGTTCGCCGACAGGGCACCGCACGCGAACCATCCGCAATTCAGCGCCCCTATGAGACACACTACGAAGCCTATGAATAGGAACAACGAAATTCCCAGGACTATCAGTATGATGCTGTTGTCGTCCGTAGTCGTCTCGTCAGCGGTGGCTGTGGAGGGAGTGCCGGGCGTCGAGACCGCGCCGACACCTACGTCGGGCATTCTCTTCGCGAGCTCGTCGTTGATGTTCTGCTGCGTAGCTCGTGCTGCTACCGCTTCTGTTTCCGTGGCCGCAACGTCGACGCTCGTGTGCACTACGATCGAGGCGCTGGCCGCCAATAGACGGCGGCGCGCCGCGGCCTCTTCGGAGACATCGTCGATACTCACAGCGGAGGCGTCGACCTGCAGGACGCTCGCAAGGCCTTTCACAAACGCGGTGCGGAGCGCCTCGTTGAAGCTGCTCTCCGAGATCTCCAACACAACGCTCAGTGACACCGTCGCGGTCGCCTCCGGCTCCGGAACGCAGTTGGCATCGGCCTCGTCTGACTCCCGCTGGAACCCCGCGTCGCAGACACAGGCCGCTGCCGACTCGGACCCCTCCACTGTGTTGCTGCTGTTTGCCGGGCACTCGATCTCGGCACCGAGGATACAATACATCCCCGGATTGCAGGGGCTGCAACCCTGCGAGTCACCCTTCCACCCGGCGGTGCATACACACGCTGTAATCGCGACGCTTCCCATCTCCGACGTTGTGTGCGCGGGGCATCCGTCGTCCGCGTCTCCGCCGCCACAGTAACGATGCGCCTTACACTTCGCACACCTCCCGTCGTCCAAGTGGTACCCCGGCTTGCATTTACAATCTACAAGTGAGGAGGAACCTACCTCGGCCTTTCGGTACGCAGGGCACGCGGTCCTGTTCCCGCCCTCCCCGTCGCAATAGTAGTCGGCCTCGCACGACGTGCAGTCTCCGTCATCGCTGTAGTAGGTGCCTGGCATGCAACGGCAGTCCGTAATGCTATCTGAGTTTACCGGCGACCGCTTGTCAGACGCGCAACCAACCGCTGTGTCATCCCCAGGACAGTAGAAGTCCACCTTACACGCGACGCAGTAGTAGCCATCCTTGTACTTCCCTGCGCGACATTCCGCTGCGCTCACGTGGGAGAGCAGGGCTGCGAACACACCGACGCAGACGCAAAGGGACGCTCGTGCCTGCATTGTGCACACGGTTTCAGATGCACGGCGTCGCGTGCGTAAATAGTTTTGGGGGCGTGCTCCCTCGCGGCTACAACCACCGCGTCTTCTTGTTGATATGTGACACCTGCACGGTAGAGAACGTGATCGGGGTGTCGTGTGCAAAGACGCGCACAACAAGCTCCAGCGCCTTGGCGCTCACCTGCACCATTACTGTGTTGACGCGTGCACATGACACACTCTGAAGGATCTCGAAGTCAGCAGAGGTGATGATGAGTTCGTTGTCGAAGTTGCTTGCGAGCGTTCCGACTATGTCGTAGCCCTTTTTGTGCTTCACGATCTCGAAATTGCGGACAAAGTCGTGGCTACGCAGGATTTGCATGGTCTGGATGACATTGCAGACGAGCGTTTTGTCCTCCGGGTGTACTTTTTCCAGCAGCCTTTCGTAGTCAATCTTCGCTGCCAACTTCCCCGCACCCGGCATGTAGCTCAGCAGATTGGCGGTGTGATCCTTCGCGGCTGACGCCGACGTGCCCGCGCTCATAACACGCGCAGGCTCGAGGCGAGGTCACGCGGTGCGCCGGGTTCGTTTTATAGCCTACAGCCCTGTGAAAAGGCGGCTCTCAGTCCTAGTTCGCCCCTACACCCCAACCTCCTGGAGCCTGTCGGTCGAAACCCGTGTGTTGATTGCACCCAAAACAAAAGTGAGTGCTTGCCTGTAATACTGGACCGACGTGCAGACCTTCATATTTACACTGCCCCGCGGCAGCGACGGGTGTCTGGTGGCTGCTGCTGCTGCTGCTGCTGCTGCCGCTTCTCTGCTACCGGTAGACGCAAGAGAACCTGCGGGAGCATGGGGGCAGATACGGGTGGGAACTCCACCACAACCGTCGTCACGTTCAGCGTCGAGCTGCTGCTCTACACTGCGCTACTCACGGCAACCTGCTGGTTTGTCGAGCACTACGCCGTGTTCCTGCGCATGCCGGCGCTGGTATTCTTGATTGTGGATCCCCTCTCCGTGATGGCGTCCGCGAGCACTGGCATGCTGGTGCTCTTCTTCGCGCTCGGGAACAAAGCAAGCTCCGGAGGCTTCGCGGACGGCTCTGTGGCGCAAGCTACGCAGGGCTTCGCGGTTGCCGCGTCGATCATGTGGGGGTTGCTCCTCGCATGCATGTTTATCAAAGTGCCGCACATCTCTACAGTGCCCGGAGACGATCCGTCTGCAAGTGTGTTCGTCTTGGCTGTCGTGACGGGGTTCTCCATCGTGACCCCGCTGCTCGCAATGATAGTGACGTACGCGTCTGTCCCTGGCGGGCAGCGCAACTCGCTTGTGTTCAACGGCGCCGCTGTCGGGTCATTCTGCGTGCTCTTCCTGGTTATCCTGGCGCTCGGGAACGGCGGCGTGTCAAAGTGCTTCCCGTACGCCGGCGCAGGCACGTCCTTCGTTTTCAAGCTTTTGGTGTCTCTTTACGGGATAGTTCTTTACGCCCTGGAGATTATTGTCTTCTCCGGGTGGGACCCGCTGAACGATCTGTGGTCACTTGTGACGGGGGCACCGACGGCGCGCCCGGGTAGTGGCGCCCCGCAGAAAGCCGACGGCGACGGGGCGACACACTTCGTCAGCTTTCTGGGGGGGAAATTCGGGGTCAACTACTGGCGCATGGTCGGGTTGGTGGTGAACGAGATCGTCTTGGCGACTGCGCTGAGCTTCACTAACTCTGATGTACATGTCTTGGTGGCCATGACCATGCTGGTTGTGGCCGCTCTGCACGTGCCGCTGGTTTTCAGGGTCGAAGTTGAAGCCGACGATGCGGAAGAGCTGCTGCAGCAAGAACAGCAGGAGAATCTGCAATACATACCGGAGGCACAAATCGTGCCGGAACAGGTGCAACAGTTTCCACAACCGCAGGCGCCGCCGGCACCGTATGCACAGCGGGTGCCGTATGCACAGCAGGCGCCGTTTGCACCACAGGGTGGAGGAGGGCCGTCGTACGCTGAAGCGCAGCCGGGTAGCGTAGAGCAGCAGCAGCAGCAGCAGCAGCAGAATGGGCGAGTGCTAGCGCAGGCAGTGCACAGGGCGAACAAGCCACTTGCGCAACCGGCATTCTCTATGCAGGTGTTCGAGCCTGTGCCACTCTTCCAGAACCACAGAGAGGGCCCCGTCAGCGGCAGCTTCGGTGACATGCACGGGCCCAGCATTCGCGCGGATGCGCCTCTCGTGTCCTCGTCGTTCCCCTTTTCGCAAAGACGGCAGGACGACGCCGCGCTTCCGCGGCAGCGGCGCGGTGCTGGGTAGTGGCGAGCAGGGCAGCGCGCTGCACCAGAGTGCGATGGGCGTTCTTTACTAAATGACACGGTCCAGTGCCTCATATCCGATCGCTTTCATGCCACTGTCACTGAGAGTGCGGAGGTGTAACTTGACTATGTTCTCGCACTCTGTGATGATCTTGCTTTTGACCCCGAACACGCCTATGTAGTTCTCAGGGGGCAGCAGATACGTAAGCGCACGACAGCGCGGCAGCACCGTCATGTTTCTATGCACGAGCCCCGACCGCAGCAGGTAGAGCAGGCCGATGACCAGGGTCGCGGCGTCGAGGTTCATGGTGAAGAGCGCGTTGCTCTGCGTCATGGAGCACGTGAACTTAAAGATGTCCTGCGCGCAGCTGTATGCGAGCTCGCGGCGCAGGCTCTCGGTGTCGTTCAGGATCGGCAGGCGGTAGTTCTCGATGTCGGACGCGATGCTGGAGATCATGACTATCACGTTGGGGCAGCTGTCTACGCGGCGCAACTTGCACGAGCGCACGTGCCGCATAAACGACCAGCGCAGCCTGTTGCGCAGCTTGACCTGCTCCTTCTGCACGCACTGCGTCGTGGTCTCAGAGCACAGGATGCGTAGACACACACGCTGGTGGAAGTTGATGCACCGCGACACGGTGTGCTTCTTCTTCACCGTGTGGCTACCCGCGGCGTTCTTTGCGGTGGACCGCTTGGGCTGGCGCGGCGCCACGTGTGCCCCCGTGCCCGGTCCGTGGTCGCCCGTCGCGCCCGCCGCCGCCGCCGCCGCGGTGGCAGGCCGCTTTCTGGAGACCCGCCCAACGCCTGCCGCGCCCGCACCCTCCCCGTACGGCGATGCGTCGGTAACGTCGTGTGAGGCGGTGCTGAGGTACTCGTTCAGGTCGTACGTGATCGTCTTGACGACCGTGCCTGTGATGGTGCACACTTGGTTGTTCTCTACCTCGGTGAGCGGGCACGTGGTCACGCAGCACACATGGAAGCTCCCGCAGCGCCTGCACCCCATGATGCCGAACTCGATCCTCTCCCAGTGTGTGCACTTGCTGCAGCAGTTCGCCGGCATCATGAATGGCGACCGCAGCTGCGTCCAGATGTTCTGGCTGACAGTGCGCGGCTTGCCGGCTGCGGTGTCCGCGCTGCCATGGAAGCTCCGGCTGTTTACGACGTTTTCTCCGATCTCGCTGTGTTTACCATGCATGCTCGCGGCGCCCTGGGTCCGCGTGCAGTGTCAATGCATGGAGCACCTGCATGTCCGTGCCGACGCGTCTATATTCTTCGGACCTCCCTACACCCCCCCCCCCCTTCTCCTCCCGCCCCCTCCCCGCTCACTACTGCTTCTTGGCTGCCAGCGCGTCGCCGGTGTCGCCTGGGCCCTCGAGGTCTTTGCGCATCTCTATGCGCCACCATGTCACCGCCAGCGTCACGATGCTGAGCACGAGCATGGTCTGCAGCGCGGTCACGCGGTTCGAGTCGTTCAGCACGTACCGCTGGAAGTGCCCGTGCTGGTCGACCCGGATCCGCGTGGTGGTGTCGTCGCTCGACTGCTGTGTGCTGTCCATGAGGGACCCGGCAGCGGCATTGATCACGAGCTTGGCGAACTGTGCGTCAGGGAGGTGCCGGAGGTCGTCGTAGGAGTCGATGCTGGTGTCCATCCCTGACGCGTACACGCGCTGGATCTGCTGCGCCCACATGAGGCGCACGACGCGGGCATTGCAGCTGTCGATGGAGGGGTACCCGTCTCCGTCCTTCACAAAGGTATGCTGGAACTCGAAGAGCAGCAGCTCGCACTGCGCTGCGGTGATGTTGGCGAGTGCGCTGGCCCCTCCCACGCAGAGCCAGAGCAGCGCGATGCACACCACCCACGCGGACGAGACACAGCAGTAGATCACCTTCGACGTGTAAGGCATCCGCCTCACCCTGTTCCTCAGCGTCGTCGGCATACGCCCTCGTGACATCTATGGGAAGTCTGCGTGTGACGCCCGTGTGCGTGGTTGCGTGCGTACGCGTGCCTGTCCCAGTGCCCTTTCACCCCTGGCTTTATTAAATACTTGACGAAGTCTCGCGTGCAGCACGTGTGTTCGCGCGGCGCGCCACGGCGAGGCGACGGGCGTGCTTTCACGGGTCCGGCACAGATTCATTGATAAATACGCGCACCCACCGCTCCGCCATCCGCTCGCTCTGGGTCTCATGGGGCGCGGAAGCCGGGGGCTGTGCGCAGCCGGTAGCTTCCGTCTGCGTCTCGCGGACAACCTGTACGGGAACGACCTCGTTGCGCACGTCCGTTTCCTGCGCAAGAAGCAGCGGCTTCTGGCTACACTGGCCAACCCCTGGACAGACAGCAACTTCCTGTACCCCGAGATCAAGGGCCTGCAGGACCTGGTCGCTGCCCCGAGCGCGTCGCAGGCCGCCCAGGACGGACTCTACGGTATTGTGCATCAGTGCGCGCGCGATATCGAGGGGCTCTTGAACGCGACGGTAACCGCGGCTAGCGTAGGCGAGGGGGTGGGCACGCTGGGCGAGTGCAGGGGGGTGCAGAAGTGGCTGAACTGCGTCGAGAGCATGCGCTGCACCGCCGTTGCGCTACAGGCGTTCCATGCGCCGGCCTCGCGGCCGTCCTCGCTCAGCGGGTGGGGGTCGCCGGACTCCGATTGACGCGGTACGACAACCACTTCACTGTCGCACGCACACAACACATACACACACACACTCACACACACCCACCCACCCACCGCCCCCCCCCCACCCTCGCCCCCTTAACCTCCGTCGTCGTCGTCGTCGGCATCCTACATCGCGTTCTCGTCGCCGCTACCATCGCCTTCATCGCCCCCCCCGTCGCCGTCGCCGCTCTCACCTTCGTCTTCGCCCTCGCCGTCGTCGGTCTCCTCCTCGGGGATGTCCAGGAAGCCCAGGTTGGCCGCGCAGACTGCAGCCTGCTGAATGCGCACTGAGAGCTCGCGGAGGCGCTCCGGGAACGCTCTGAGAGACCCGTACTTCGCTGTGAGCGCCATGTGCCCCGCAGAGAGCGGGTCGAACAGCGCGTCCGCGTCGAACATGTCGAGTACCCCGGAAATGGGGCAGTGGTGCCTGCTCCCGCCCTGCGTCACCCACGACAGGTTCCCGGTGTCATTGTCGTCCCAGTCCCCCGCGTTGACAGACCGGTAGAGGTGCAGTCCGTCCACCAGCTGGGCCATGGCGTGCGAGAGGTTTGGGGATCGACCGGGCGCGGGCACACAGGCGTCCTCCGTGGGCGGCAGCGCGTTCTCGGGCAGCGCGTCAAAGCCAGCGGCGTCGGCGGCGTCGGCGGCCTGGCGAAAGCGCTCAGAGAGCTCGTTGAGACTGCCGGGGAAGTCGCGCATGTCGCCGTGTGCCATGACAGTGTACTCCCGGGCCTCGCTCGCGAAGTCGCGCAGCGAGTTCTGCATGGTTACGACGCTGACGTTGCTGATCCCACAGAAACGTTGTCGGCCCGAGGCCACCCACTTCAGTGCGCCCACACTCTCCATCTCGAACTCGAAGCCGTTGGAGTCCACCACGTTGTCGCGCTCGAACTGCAGGAGCGCGAGCATCTCGTAGACCGCCTTCTCTCTGAGTTCCGCCGCGGCGGCCTCTGCGGCGGAGGCGGTCTCGGCGGCGGCGGTCTCGGCGGAGGCGGTCTCGGTGGAGGCGGTCTCGGCGGGGGCGGCCTCGGTGGGGGCGGTCTCGGCGGAGGCGGTCTCGGCGGGGGCGGTCTCGGCGGGGGCGGTCTCGGCGGCGCCCGTTTTCTGTTGACGGGTCTCCGGCTGCCCGTCGGTGGTGAGGCCGGCCATTACGGCACAGCGCTTCGCCTGGGCCATGTTGGCAGTGTGGTGTCGTCAAGGAACTTGGGTGCGTGCAGAAACACCAAAAAACAACCACGTGTCTAAATGGTGTTTTTGGACGTTTACAGCAAAAAAAAATCCACGTGTAAATAGTTGACTAATTTGAAACGCGTTATTGCTTCTTCGCCAGGGGGGGTCTGTTCACCGCGTGACCGTGTCGCCTATTAAAGACTGGCTCCGTGTGCTGGGTAGCACTACATCGCATGCACAATACGATGTCTCGTGTGGAAGCGTTGGTGTTTGGGTGTATGGTCATGTCCACCATGATCCCGGTGGTTGCGTCCGCCGACGCAGTGCCGCTGGGCAGTGCTTCCAAGTTTGTGGTCCTGGCCAAATCGGGCATCTCGACTGTTCCGCCGTCAACTGTCAAGGGCAACATCGGGGTATCTCCCATATCTGCGGCGGCCATGACTGGATTTAGTCTCAGCGCGGATCCTTCAAACGTTTTCTCGACTTCAGACCAGGTCACAGGCAGGGCGTACGGGGCCAATTATGCTTCCCCAACCCCGTCCGATATGACCACCGCGGTTCTGGATATGGAGACTGCATATACAGACGCCGCAGGGCGGTCAGTTTCGTCCGCACAAAACCTGAATGTCAAGTCAGGGCTCATATCAGGCGTTACGTTCAAGCCGGGTGTTTACCATTGGGGGTCCGATGTCATGTTTGGTTCCGACATCTACATCAAGGGTTCCAGTGAAGACGTGTTTATTTTCCAGGCGACTGGCAACATCGTCGCCGGCAGCGGCGCGCGGATCGTTCTCGTCGAAAGCGGTGGTGGTGGAGGCAAGCCCAAGGCTTCGAACATTTTCTGGCAAGTCGCAGGAGACGTAGATGCAGGAACCACTGCGCACCTTGAAGGGAACTTCCTCATCAAGACGCATGCTATCTTCAAGACGGGCTCCTCGCTGCACGGCAGGGTGATGTCTCAGACGGCCTGTACACTGGACAGCGCGACTATTGTCGACCCTTCGATGCAGGAAAGGGGGGGTGGTCCTTCCGAGGAAATGGAGACTGTTTAATAATTTGGTCAACCTATCGTTTTCGCTGAGAAATCGGGATGCATCTTCAAGAATCCATACTCAATGCATCTCCCTTGGCAACCAAAGGTGTTTGGTTCCTTGTGAAAAATAACATACCCGGCTCTTGTCATTGCTTCAAAAAAGGCATCCACACCCCAGTCGGCATAGTGAACCTCGATCAAAATCTGCCTTAGAAACGGTTTCAACAGGCCCTGGAAAACTGTTTTCTCACATCCTTCGCAGTCAATTTTGAATAAATCAATCATCTTATTTTCAAGACCCACCTTCCGCAGCGCGCTTTCGATCGTCAAAAAAGGACCGAAGTCGCGGTGACCAATCCCGATCTGGTGGAAAGTCACATACGACGGGCAACCGATGCCCTGGACCGTGTGATCAAACGTGAATATTTTACAGCGTGGGTTTAGTTTGTGCACAGCCTCTTCGAAAGACCAGTCATTATTGCTTCCGATGGACACGACGTTGCACTCGTCAGCCTCCGCGATCTTGTAGGCATCACAGACCCATTTCCCCCCATCACCCATGCTCCCGATCCTCTGCTCGAACGCGCACGATAGCGTCGGCTCCCAATTAAACTGGAAGTATGTTTTGCCATCTGTTGAGGTGCTTCCATGCTGTCGGAGAGATTGTGCGCGGTGTACCGCGACCATCTTCTCCCATTGTGAGTTTGAATACTCGAGGAACCCGTAACTGGCCTCGGAAGCGAGGTTGCCTGGGGTGTGAGATCTTTCGTCGGCTTTAGGATTTGTGGAAATGCCAAGATTCAGTGCGTGGGTGTGGTAGAGCATCGACGCGTGGTTGTTGAACAGCCTTGATTCTTGCAGAGCTTCTCGCGTCTGGTTGCGGAGCTGGATCAACTCCCATGAGAGCAAGATAAACAAGCACCCAAAACCAAACGCAGCCACCCTATACTGAAGAGGCATCCCCAAAAGGGCCAAGTTTGAGAGTGATGTGCGCAACATTGCCTAACAATTTAGTCAACCGATATCAGATAATGTATAATGCAACGAGGAGGTTATTGTTTCTCGTCAGACCGTTGGTCTGATAATTCGGTCAACTTTATAATAGATGGATATGAGATGGTCAATGTTGACTAATAATTAAGTCAGATGGCCCGGAGGCGCCACCATGTCACCGCCAGCGTCACGATGCACCCAGTGTGTGGACGCAAGTGGCACAAGGGAGCGCTGCGGCCGTAGCTATATAAATCCATTTACGAAAAAAACGTGGCAGTGTAGTCACACACACACAGGCCGCTGGGGCCTTGTGTTTTGCGTGTCGTGCTTGCGCTCTGGTTTACATGGACGCAAGCCCCGAAATAAAGAACCTCATCCACGATATGGGCCCGCAGAAAGGCCCTGGCAGTAGTGCGCAGAGCAAGTACGAAGCTATCCTGGAACGTAAGCGGTATGACCACTACTGTTTCATCGAGTGTGTGCGGCTGCGCCTCGAGCCGCAGCGCGACGCGGAGGCCGACAGCAGCGTGTACAGCAAGGCTGACTTGGCATTCACGCACATGCTCGCACACACGCAGTGAGACGCCGCGCGTGGTGTGGCCCTCGCCAAGCGTAGAACTCAGAGTTGTGAATTGCCAGCGCATATATAAATCCGCCCTGTGGGCCCGCACCATACCGCTTGTGTCAACGTGATGCGCATGGCGACGACGCGCACTGCCTCCCGGCTGGCTAGCGCGGTGCTCCTGGTGGTTCTGTCGTCTTCTGCGTACACAACACTGGCACATGCCGCGCACGCGCGGGGGCAGAACAGCACCAGGGCAGAGCGTCCACAGACACGTAATACGCTGCGAGATACGCGCGGGCGGCAAACGCTCCCGAGGGCCGGCGCTGCGCGGGATCCTGACGCGGTAGGACAGCCGCGTGTGCAGCCGAAGCCGCCTGCGGCACCGCGGCTGTCCGATGCGGCAGTCGGTGACATCTACGCCGCGATGGGCGCGCTGCCGCAACGCAACGCCCTCCGCGCGCAGCACACAAGGCAGGCACGGCCGAACAGCATGCTGAGGCGTCTGCTGGAGATCATGGAGCCTTCCGCGAAGACCATCGAACAGCCCGCGGAGCCGCCCGCTGGGAAAACGGGACCGCCCGCGGCATGGCTGTTGGAGCAAGCGCAGGGCGCTGCGCCGCTCCCGTCAGCGCCCGCACGCAGCAGCAGCACGGGCCCGCGGGGTGGCCGGGACACCAGGACGGGGCCCACGGCCAACACCAGCGCCACGAACACCACCACCACCAACACCACCGGCGCGCTGCCCGCCCCCCCGCGCCGGCCCATGCCGCATGTGGTGCTCCCGGCAACAATCGCGGCGGACCTCGGCGCTGTGCTCCGGCCTGCGGACCAGCTGCCTCCGCCTGCAGACGAGATACCGGGGGCTGCCGTGCCGCGGCTGGGCGCAGCCAGCACGGCCTCTTTCCCCGTGGTGCTCCAGGAGGCACTCGCCGCGACTGCGCGCCTCGGCGCCAGCCTGGGAGCGGACACAAACGAGCAGACGGACCTGCTTCTTATCCGGGAGGTGTTGCGGGGGACGCCTCTGGCAAACTTGGCGGTAGCCGAGCGTGCTGGGGCACCGCCGGTGCGCGGAGAGCCTCACGAGAGACAGAAGACGCTCCAGGAGCTTCTCGCCGACGACGCGCGCACCCCCCCGGTCGAGTGCGACTCTGCACCCGCGGGGGTTGCAGGCTGTGATGAGGCGACGGCACAAGACAGCACGAACGCGGCCGGGGCGTCCCCTGCTATCGCCGCAGGGGTGGGGAACGCCAGCAGCCCGCCTGAACTCGTGTACAAGTGGACGGTCCCGCCCGGCGGCTCCCGCGACGACGTGTTCGACGACGACTACGACGACTCTGGCTCAGCGACCTGGGCCAAACAACCTGACTGGACAGAGGAGGATGACGAAGGCCCTTGGACCGAGGACGACGAGACAGGCACTTGGACAGGGAACGATGACGACGTCGGTCGGACACAGCACGGTGACGACGGACCCGACCTGGCAGAGTGGGGCTACCGGTGGGGGGATCGGGTGCCGGGCCTGCCACCGCCCCGCGCGGGCACACCCGTGCCGCCGCCGCTCGTGATACCGGACCTTCAGTGGGATTACCCCGTCGGCCCGTAGAGGCGACCGAATGGGCTGTGAGCTAGAGCGGGTGCGCCGCCGTGGATGGTCGTTTTGGTTGCGCAGTTCGTGCTCGTGGCGCTTGCGCGCGCGTGTTTGTTGGCGTATCTCGGTACATAAATTACACGTGCTCATACAGCCACAGACCACGTGTTGGTGGTGCCCACGCGCACGCAGAGCACACACTCACACACGCACACACACGCACGCACACGCACAGCTACACACCGAGAGCACACCTCTCGCTGTTTGGTTGATTGTCTCGGGTGTCCCCGTTGTTTCACTGTGTCGGGTGCCCCCGTTATTTTATTGCCTCGGGTGTCCCCGTTATCTTATTGTCTCGGGTGTCCCCGTTATTGTTTTGTGCGGGGCGTCCCCTTCAGTTTATTGTCGCGGGCCTTCGGTGCACGGCTATTGCTACAAGTGTTCCTGCCGAGGGCAGCGTGTTCCGCAGCCGCGTGGCAGAGGTACACGCGACAGCCGCTGCTGCTGCTGCTGCTGCTGCTGCTGCTGCTGCTGGCCTCAAGCGACCTGCAGCGTGCGGTCTGTGTGCGGGTATCGCTTCAGGTACGGCCGGTACGTCACGGAGTGTCTGCTCATCGTGGTCGCGTCTGTCTTAGACATCGGCACGTGCTCGACGCTGACAGGGACCTGGAAGAACGCCACAGTTGCCCGCGCGAGCTCGCTCGGGGTCGTGAGGCGGCTGTTCATCGACTGGAGGAATCGCGAGGACTTGGCCTTGCTGTCCCTCCCGTTGAAGGCGTGCCGCAACGCCAGGATCACGGCCTGCGTGTTGAAGAGCGTTCGCGGTGCGCTCGCGTCGCCCCCGGTGACGTCTGGTGCCACCGCCCCGTGGAGAGGCGAGGGCAGCAGCCTGTACGCCAGGTCTTTGGCGCTGTACCGGCACTGGCTGTCCATCTGGTCCATGTTCCAGTCTATGATGCGCTGGTACTCGGCGTCGGTCAGGATCCACATGTGCCACGCGTAGTTCTTGGGACGCGCCTCGTACGCACTGGCAGACTCAGCGCAGGTCACCATGCCCCCCCCGCGCACGATCTTGAACGTCTCGCGGTCGGACGGCAGGTAGAGCTCGCAGTGCGAGAACGGGCCCAGCCCGGCGGCCCGCAGCAGCCCGCGGTTCCACCTCTTCGCCCGGCGGTACACCACCACCACTGCGTTCCAGTTGACCAGCTGTTCGAAGCGAAAGCGGCGCTCGTCGTCGAAGCGTATGTCGACGGCAGAGTCCGAGGGGAGTAGCGAGGAGGCGACAGCGGCGAGCGAGCCGCCGTGCGCCGCCCCTCCGGGCGTGCTGGTCGCGCTGCCCTCGCCTCCGCCGCCCCGTCCGGGACTCGGAGCGGCCTCGTTTTTGCTCGCGGAGCTCGCAGCCCGCTTGAGCGAGCTGCGCACTTTGTGCAGCGAGCTGGTCTGCGTCTTGAGCTTGACGGGCGGCCCCGCGCCGCGCTGTGCGCCCGCAGGCGCTGCTTTGGCGCCGTGCGCCGTGTCCTCGGGAGGTTCCTCGCTGCGGCCAGCCAGCGGGCCCGCGCGCGGCGCCCCCCGGTCCTTCCCCTCCGTGATCTGCCGGCGCACTAAACTGCGGAACGCCGTTCTGCCCACGGCGGCGTCGGTAGCGTCGGTAGCGGCGGTGGCGGCGGCGGCGGGGCTGGTGGCGCAGCCGGCTGCGCCGGCTGTGGGCGCGGCGGTGCCCGTGGGTGGGGCGGTGCCGTCGGTGCTGTCGGTGGTGGTGGTGGTGGTGCTGGTGCTGGCGGTGACGCTGACGCTGCTCTCCGGCTTGCTCTCCGTCATGGTCCGACGGACCAGTTTGCGGAACATCGACTTGCCCGCAACAGGGGCTGCAGCGGTGGCGGGCCCACCCACGCCGACCGCAGGCGCAGCGACCCCTGGCGCAGCCCTCGGGCTGGGGCTGGGGCTGGGGCCGGGGCTCGGCGGGACATCCGTGCCAGGGCTGCGCACCATGGTGCGAAACGGAGTGCACGCACGTCGCAGGTGCTCACGGCCGGGACCCCACGCCCAATACACCCTTAATAACTGCAAGCGCACATATACTCCACAATACATGTGCGGCCTACAGACCCAGGGCGGGGTGGCTGTGCGGTGCCGCCGCCTGCACTTCGCGGAGGTGGCTGTCGACGTCCTGCCCGGTGAGCGGCACGGCGCCGGTGTTGATCTCCACGCCGAGATACTGTGTCATGTTCACCGCCATGTCGGTGGGGGTCGTCAGCCGGCTGTTCATCGAGTGCGTGAACGCCCGGAATCGCGCGCTCGCGCTGACCACGCCAGACGCCGCCCGCATCGCTAGCACCACGGCCTGGGAGCAGAAGACGCGGCCGGGCATGTGCGCCTCGCTGTCGGTGAGGTCGCGTACGATCGCGCCCTGCACGACCAGCGGGGCGGCTTGCCACATCAGGTCGGCGAGGTTGTAGCCGCGGTGGTGCTCCTGCAGTGAGACGTTCCACGCCAGCAAGGCGTCGTACTCCAGCCGATTCAGCTGCAGCAGGTGCCACGCGAACTTGTACCGCACCACGGGGTGCGCGTACAGGCGCCAAAGCGTGGTGTCGCACCGCATCGAGCCTGGGATAAACACCGCGAACGTGACCTGCAAGAGTGGGAAGTAGAGCTCGCAGTGTGTAAACTCGCCAGCCCCCAAGGTCTGCAGCAACCGATCGGTCCACCCCATCTGCCGGCGATACACAACGACCACGGGGTACGTGGTGGCAGGATCGGCGTCCCTGCGCTCCATGACGCTGGCGTGCTCTCGGGGCAGCCTGGGTGTCTTCCGGGCCGCCTGCCTGGGGTGCTTTAATAAACGCGGGGCTGCGTTGGCGACAGCTTCGGTTACTTGTTTCGCCCTCTGTGGCTGTGTCGATCTCCCACAGGACTGGGTGATCCGGAGAGCCGGTGTGTCAAGCACCACAAAGGCCGTGCACGCAGAACCCGAGGGACCCACATGCTGCAGGGGCGGCGCAGTTGGAACAGAGCACGTCGCCACACGTGTTGTAGCCAGAGAACCCTGGGTTACAAAAACATAGGCTCCACCACTGTGGTGAGGACGACCTGGGTTGTCTGCGCTGGGCAGCTTGGATATGGTGCGATGCCTCGCGGGGGTCTACAGCGGCATAGTCGAAGACGACTCCCGTCCGTGACATCACCAGTGGGACGTGCACTTGTGGGAGGTCGATAAGCCCTTGGGTCGGTGTCATGTTCTCGACAGTTGTGCACAACGTACGTGTTAAATATTCGGCCTACACGTACCCGTACCGTGAAAACGCACAACACTGGGGGTGCCTACCACATAATCACATGAGGATGAGCCATACGCACACATCCACACACGCACACGCACACGCACGTCCACACACAAACGCGCACACCAGGCCGTGACACCACAAGTTGTGTTGCAGCGAGTTGTACTCACCACACCCGCCCCCGGCCCGCCCTAGACGCCTGCGCCCTAAGGACGCTCGCCGCGGATGCGGCGGGCGAGCTGCATGTCCTTGGGGAAGATGGTCATGCGCTTGGCGTGTTGCGCGCAGAGGTCGGTGTCCTCGAAGAGGCTGACGAGGTACGCCTCAGACGCCTCCTGGAGCGCCATGATGGCGTGCGACTGGAAGCTGACGTTTAAGTCCTGTGCAACCTCCGCGACCAGACGTTGGAAGGGAAGCCTCTTGATGAGAAGGTCGGTCGAGTTCTGGTACCTGCGGATCTCTCGGAGCGCCACCGGGCCCGGGCGAAAGCGGTGGGGCTTCTGCACACCACCTTCGGCGGGCGCCTTCCGGGGCGCCTTCCGGGGCGCCTTCCGGGGCGCCTTGCCACCATCTGACTTACGTGCGGTCTGCTTGGTGCGGCGCTTGCGACCGGTGGACTCGGGCGCCGTCTCTTCCCTCTTCCTGTCTTTCTTCTCCTTCGCGCTCACCGCCTCGACGATCGCGCCCTCGCTACGGGACGATCCCCCCTTTGCCGCGTCGGCCTGGGCCTGGACCGCGTCGGCCTTGGCCTGGGCCGCGTCGGCCGCGTCGGCCTGGGCCTGGTCCGCGTCGGCCTGGGCCTGGGCCGCGTCGGCCGCGTCGGCCTGGGCCTGGACCGCGTCGGCCTTGGCCTGGGCCGCGTCGGCCGCGTCGGCCTGGGCCTGGTCCGCGTCGGCCTGGGCCTGGGCCGCGTCGGCCGCGTCGGCCTGGGCCTGGACCGCGTCGGCCTGGGCCGCGTCGGCCTTGGCCTGGACCGCGTCGGCCTTGGCCTGGGCCGCGTCGGCCTTGGCCTGGACCGCGTCGGTCTGGGCCACCGTCGCGTCGCGGTTCATCCTGCGCCCGTGCCTGTTGTGGTCAACGTTCGAGTCGTTCATACCCGCACGGCGTTTCTGGTTGGCTTCAAACCGCTTCTGTAGCGCTTCTTCGCCCACCTCACCCGCCTGTTTCATTTCATCCATATCCTGCTCCTGCTGAGCTGACTTCTTGGTGCGGGCCACCATAGTATTCTATCTGATGTCTACCAGACTCTGCCTCAGCTTCCTTATATACGCGCTGGAGAAGAGCACTCCCGGCGCCGAAACGCGCCAACGACGAGGCTGCATGCGCTTGTGGAGAGCGTGCGGCGCGCGTGCGGATGCGGGTGCTTTGGTACGGGTCCACGGACACAGCGGGTATCTCTGGACGCAGTGTTGCGGTGCCCCACCGCCTACGCGTACGGCACCGTGGCCCAGTAGCCTGCGCTGTTGAGCGGCAGCGCTGCCAGGTTGGACAGGTGCGCGTATATGGAGTTGAAGGCCGCGTTTGTGACACCGCCGCACAGGCGTGCCGCGCGTAGTGCGTGGGTGTGCAGCCACGCCTTGCGCATGACCTCGTGGTGTCTCCGCTTCATGCCCGGACTGCTGCTGTGGTTGTGGTTGCTGTGCATGCACATGGCGTTGAGATGGAAGAGCGACCGCGTGGCAGTTGACAACAGCGCGTGTCTGGACGAGGGTGTGTGGGCGGCGAGCTCCGTGACGCTCGCCAGCAGAGCCAGCGTCTGTGGGCGCGTGGCGGTCTGCGCCGGCGGCGCAGACGCGAGCGGTGCTGCGCTGCACGGCTGCTGCGCAAGCGGCCTCTGGTCTACGAGGCACGGCGGGACGTACACGACACCCACGAACGACGGCGCCGAGGCGCAGTCTCCGCTGCGGCGGAAGACCAGCAGCCCCGAGCTCGTGGCGTGGCAGACAACGCCTAGTGGGGGGGCGGTCTCGCCGTCGCTGCCAGCCCCGCGCTCGCCCGCGCACCGCGCCACGTGGAAGCTGTGCCGCAGCTCCGACCAGCCACCTGCTGGCGCGGCCTGCGACGCTGCGTGCACGGCGTCCGCGGCCAGCGCGGCCGCGGCCGTGCTCGCCGCCCCGCTGAAGTCGCTCGCGTTGACCACGTGCACGGCGGTGTCGCCGGCTGCCACCTCGTACGCGCACGCGTGGCAGAACGCGACGCCGCTGTACAGTGCCGTGCTGATCTGCTGCAGGTCCAGGCCCGTGCCGCGGTTCAGCACGCCCGTGACGGCGGTGTTCTGGTGCGCGATCGCGTAGCTGAGTGCGCCGCTGTGGTGCATGTGGAAGTCTGTGGCCGGCGCCGCGCCCGCCGCCGGCGCCGCCGGCGCCGCCTCGCCTCCGAACAGCTCGGACCCGTGCACGGGCTGCACCACGTTCGCCCGGTAGTGCAGGTCCACCGCGTTTGCTACGTGTGCATCGTCGCTCACAAGTTGCATGGCCTGCGCCACCTGCGCGGCCTCCATGGCGTGCATCCCCGTGTACGCGTCTGCGCCGTGGTTCACCCCCAGCGAGTGCACCGACGCGGCGACCATGTTGCGCCGCAGCAGTGCCTGTGCCGCTGCCAGCAGGCCTGTGACCTTGCCGCGCGTGCGCTGATCGCCGTGCACCTCCTCGACCACGCGGTCCAACGGGTGGAACCTGTGCGACATCGAGACGAGGGGGGCCGCACCCGACGGGTTCGCGAAGAGGTCCTCCGTGTGGTGCAGTTGCAGGCTGAACGCGTCCGCGCACAGCTGCATGCTCGCCGTGTACGATTCGTTCTGTGCTAGCACGACGTGGCACCCGCACGCGTCGGCGCTCGCTGGGACCTCCGCGGCCCACTCCGGGAGGCAGCTTCTCTTTCGGAGGTTGGCCCGTGCGCACTCCAGGCCCAGGGGGTCGATCTGCAGAGTGCCGGCGGGCTCGCCGTGCGCCCGCGGCACACGCACCGTGATGCCCTCGGGGCACGGTGCGGCTGCACGGCACGCCACCGCAGTCTGCGCCGTGCTCGCCCCTCTGAGCACCTTGCACAGGATCGGGAGGATGTGCCGCGACACGGACACGTTGCTCCTGCGCACGTCGCGGAGCAGCTTGTTCATGTCAACCGCTTCGCCGCTGCGCGGCAAGCCTCCCGCCAGCAAGCCTCCCGCCGGCACCCCGCCCGCCAGCACCGCTGTGCGCGTCGACGCGCTGCCCGCGGCAGACCCCCCGCCCGCGGTACCGTCCGCTGCCGCCGGGGCCCCCAGGACGCACGCCGCGGATGAGCACGAAAACACCTGCAGGTACCGCGCCCCACTCCGCCCCGGGCCATGCATGCGCCGCTTCGGGCCCTGTAGGAACACCATGTCGGGGATGCCCGTCGTGTTCCCGGTCTCGTGCAGGAGGTACCTCGCCTGCGCGCCCACGGCCTCGACGTGTCCGGTGCCGCACGTGCCCAGAAGGCAGCCGGTGAAGCGCTTGGAGATCTCGGAGACTCGCGCGGCTAGTGCAGCATTTTGTGCACCGTCCAGCTGTGAAATCTGCATTTGGTTCAGAGCCTCCGAGAGGTGCTTCGCCTGCGAGGGGTCCTTGCAGTCACACCTGTGCATCTGCATGTGGTACATGGCCATACCCTCCCCTCTCGCGGCTGCGGTGTGGAGATGCGTGTGCGCGTGCGCGTGCTCTGTGCCGGGGTGGGGGTGTTCGCGTGTCCGTGTGTGTGTGTGTGCGGCAGCTGTCAGCCGAGAGCAACTGCTGTGGCGACGTGCGCCTGTACGACACGTAAATACTACAGCTAAACTAACGACACAGGCTGTTTCGATCCGACAGCCGGGTTGCGCGGACCCGCCAACGTCCCGATGCCCGCATACTCCCCTTTTCAGCTTTACTCGACGACTTGTTGCTGTTTGCGCGTTGTTCAGGACACGTAGAATGTAGCAGCGTGGCATGGCGTGACGGGGGGGGGGGGGGGGGGCGGGGTGTGGGGGGGGGTGTTTTGGGGTGGGTTAGGGGTAAACA
>Ga0307489_10000224_pt1 | contig 31993 bp, 58 predicted proteins | sample SB12metaG_FD_202247 | JGI IMG/M metagenome (GOLD analysis project Ga0307489, IMG submission 202247) | Sea-ice brine microbial communities from Beaufort Sea near Barrow, Alaska, United States - SB 1.2 | ecosystem: Environmental > Aquatic > Marine > Coastal | place: USA: Alaska | collected... | reverse complement strand
TTCGCGCCTGTGCGGTCGGCCGACCGACCGACCGTTGGCATTATTTGCAAGGGCGGAATATGTCGGGAGCACGGCGCCGCCGTGCGTGGCACCACTCTGTGTGGCGCCCATCCGTCCGGCGTGCCGAGAACAGAGTACCCGAGCCCTGAAGCGCGGGCGCGCCCAGGTAGGCGGCGGCGTGGGGGAAGATGTGGCTGTGTCGGCGGGCGACTGCGGGGTTGCCGAGATGATGAGTACCCCAGCCACGAAACGCAGCCGCGGCCATGCGAGCGGCAGCGGGGCCCCGCGAGGGTCTCCAGGCGGCGGCGGTGGGGCAAATGATGCGCTTGTGTTGGGGGGGCATGATGCTATTGGTGGTGGTGGTGATGGTAGTGGTGGTCGCGACGAGCACATGGCTGCACCCGGCACGGGGGTTATTGAAAACAAGCACTCGACCGACGGTAGGTCGACTAACCGAGTCCGCACGTCTGTGTGAGCATTCACAGGGACGAAGGAAAGTGATGCACCGACATCGACATCGGTCACGTGCTTATTATCGATGACCCTACTGCCCGGCGACGCGTACGGATTGGTAGGCCCTGGCCGGTATCGCACGCCACGTCATGGAAAGCCATTGAACTCGAGCAACGACGAGGGCTCGAAATGCGTGTCAGTGACGAGCGCGGCGAGCCTTTCTGTCGCCTGGCAGATATTGCTCGCCGCGTCATAGGAAGACATGTTGCCATTCAACACAATACACGAGGGATCACAAAGCCTGGCCATGACCTCACGTGGTGGGCCGAGAGCCTGGCAGATGTTGCTCGTCACACGTTGCAGGATGCCAGTGATCTCAAGAAACTAGGGTTCAAAGTGCATTGCGTTGGATGACGAGGCGGGCACAATCTACCATGCCCTACGGGTTGGTGATGGGTAAGGAGCTGGCTGACGTCTTCGAGCGGCAGGTGCTGCCGCGTCTGGTGGGGGCTCGAAGAAAATGCTCACGTCCGTTCCTTCACACACTCAACCCTCGTGGCTTGATTTCAATTCCATTATGTGACGTTGTGAGCATTTGCCACAGCTGGCGGGGCCTGGCAGACATCGCTCACTATGCGTCTCACAACACTCTAAACCCTTGTGTCTTCTCTCATATCCGCCCTGTGACATTTAAGCATTCTTCGTAGCGGCTGGTGGGGCCTGGCTGAAAGACATTGCTCACGATGAGCTTCATCATATCATAAACCCTCGTGTATCGAGTTAAAATCTGTTGGGCCCTCGTGACTTGGACGCCACGGACCGCGCCATGCTAGGGCAGGTCGGCAGCGCGTGGCGGACGTTGGTGGCGGCATGCACGGAGCTGCCGCGCGCAGGCCTGAGGGGAGGGGTGCCGCTCAGGCTCCGGAACTTTCGGGTCCACCGAGCGGCTCGCTTGGGCGAAGGTGAAAGGGTGTCCGTGGACCAGTTTGACATGTGCACACGCCGCTGGGGGCGGGCACCTGGAGGTGCTGCAGTGGGCGCGGGAGCACGGGTGCCCTTGGAACGAGGCTACGTGTGAATGCGCCGCTCATGCCGGGAACCTGCAGGTGCTGAAGTGGGCGCGGGAGCACAGGTGCCATTGGAGCGCGGAGACGTGTGTAAGTTGGAGGTGTTGAAGTGGTTGCGGGAGCACCACTGCCCGTGGGATAAGTTGACGTGTGACGCCGCCGCTGGGGCTGGGCACTTGCTTGGAGGTGCTGCGGTGGTTGCGGGAGCACCACTGCCCGTGGAGCATTACGACGTGAGCGACATGTCATTGCATCCCGCGGGCAGTCGTGCTCTCGGGCCCACTGTAGCACATCCAGGTGCCCGCCTTTGGCAGCGTACGCACAGCTCTCCGAATCCCATGGGCAGCCATGCTTCCGCGCCCACTGCAACACATCCAGGTGCCCCTCCAGAGCGGAGGATGAACACGTCGACGCCCCCCACGGGCAGTGATTATCCCGAAGCCACCTCAACATATGGAAGTTCCCGCTCTCTGCGGCGCACGCGAACGTCCAAAAGTCCCACTCGAAGCCGTGAGCATGCGCCCACTGCAACACATCCATGTGCCCGCACCCCGCGGCGAGCGCACAGACATATTCCCAGGTATCCGCAATGTCTTCCTCCCATGGGCACCCGTTCTCAAGCGCCCACACCCACTTTCAGGCGCCCGGCCATAGCGACGTAATGAAACGTCAGAATATCCCACGGGCAGTCGTGCTCCCCAAGCCACACCAACACGTATAGGTGTCCGCCCTCAGCGGCGCACGCACACGTATTTGCATCCCATGGGCAGCCGTGCTCCTGCAGCCACCTCAGTACATGTAGATGCCCGCGTTCAGCGGCGATCGTACACGTCGACTCGCTCCTTGGGCAGCCTTGCTCACGCAACCACTTCAACACGTCCAGGTGCCCGCCCGAAGCGGCGTTCGCACTACGCGTTCAACGCGCCCCACGGGCAGCCTTGCTCCCGAAGCCACCTCAGCACCTCCAGCTGCCCGCCCCGAGCGGCGAGTTCACAACAGTGTACACTGGGATAGCCACCCAATTTCTCCCATGGTCACCGGCGCTGCCGAGCATATATCAAGGCCTCCAATTGCCCGCCCTCAGCGGTCTTTCCACACGTCCACGCGTCCCATTCGCACCCGCGCCCACCTCAGCACCTCCACGCGGCCGCCCGCGGCGGCGAGTGCACACGTCCTTGCGACCCACGGGCACCCGTTCGCCTTCGCCCACGCCAGCCGCTCGACGGACCCAAAATTGAACGGAGCGGGCAACCTGCGCATCAACGAAACGCAAGTGCTGCGCTGTGTCGTCGGGTCCGGGTTTGTCGGAGGAGGGCTTTAGCGGAAGACGGGCGCAACTGATTTCCTCGGATTCCTCTGCATGGCTGCAAGCCGTGGCTGCTAGCTTCAGCGGTACGCTAATGGAGAACGTTAGGAACTCGCCGCGGCCGCCGGGGGGTTGGGTCGGGCTTCGGCCCGCAACGACGGAGAGGCCACGATCACGATCACGGCGGGGGGAAGGGGGGTACGGGGAAAAGCAGACGAGCGGGGCGCGGTGCGGACGCCTGTGGGTGGGTGGGTGCGTGGGTTGCGGCAGCGGCGGGGCGGTACTCGTACTCGTGCTTGCCGCAGCCTCCAACCGAGCCGCGCGTACTCGACGCCATAGCGGTCACGCCCGAACCACCGACCCCGCGTTTGGCAAACTACCGAACCTGTCGGTCTGCCGACCCGACCCCGACCACGACCACGACTGCAGTTCTTTGCGGCATAACGGCGCCACGCACGCTCGATATGGGCGCGCGCTCGGGCGGATGCCTCGTGGCGTGCGTGCGCGTGCGACGCTTGTTTCGCCACGTCGGCCGCGCTTTCGGCGCCACGCCAGCGCGATCCTTCTTGCTTGTTCTTCTCCGTCCGTCTGACTTTCGCACCTCCACAAAAGCTACGAGGGGTGCCGTCGGCCTTCTTTGCTGCTTTACGGAAGCCGATATCAGCGCGCGACCGTCCACGCGCGCGTATCGGCGCGCGCGGATCCGTCCGCGTCCGCCTCCCGGGCGTGTGCGATACTTCTTTCGCCGGGGCGCCGCGTTTTGCTTGCGACACTTCTGACGCCGTCACCTCCTCCTCCCTTCTCGCCTTCGCCTCCTCCTCCCTTCTCGCTTCTTCACTGCATGTCACGACCATGTCTCGCGTCAGCGTCATCCCCGCCTCGATGAGCCGCCTCCTCCTCCTGCTGCTCTTGTTCCTCGCCGCCCTCGCCGGCACCTCCGCCTCCGCCTCCGCCGCCGCCGCCGCCTCCGACGCGGAGGAGGCAGACGTGGTGCCCCCCACCTTCACCGGCACTGACGCCGCTGGTGCCTCCCGCAAGCTGCTCTTCAACACAGGCGGGTTTAGCGGCAACACAGGCGGGTTCAGCGGCGACACAGGGTTCAACGGGTTCAACGACAACGACAACGACAACACAGGCGGGTTCAACGACCATTACGCCGACGGGTTCAACGACTACACAGTCGGGTTCAGCGGCAACAGAGGCGGGTTCAGCGGCGGCAACAGAGGCGGGTTCAACGACAACAAGGGCGAGGGCAGGGGCGAGGGCAGGGGCGAGGGCGGGGGCGAGGGCAGGGGCGAGGGCATGGGCAGGCGGCCGGGGCAGGCAGAGCCGAAAAGTGCACAGTGTGAGCCCCTGGGCCCCGGGCGCGACGCGCGCGAGAAGGACAAGGAGCGCGGCGGGCGCCTCGCTGAAGACGACGACAACTACAACCGCCGCGCGCGCGAGGAGCGCGAGCAACGCGAGAAGGACAGCGGCTTCATCCGCAGCGGCAAGGACCGCGGCGGCAAGGACGACGCCGGCGGCAAGGACGAATGGGGCAAGTAAACGAATGGCTCGCACGACATGACGCAAAATGACGCGATGATTGAATGACGCACACGTGTGCGCAATGATGAGTCGACGCACACGGTGCGCAATGATGGGAAGTCGCACACTCGTGCGCAATGATGGGATGTCGCACACTGTGCGTAATGATGGCAGAACACTGAAGGGACGACGGCACCGCGTGCGTGAGAGAGACGCTTCCGCGTGTATGAGGAGGCACCAGGTTCTTCTCTGTGTAAGTAGACAATGCGTTTTTCAGTTCCATCCACACGAAAGCGGGGCGGCACAGCTGTTGTGCCGACCCATTCGCGGCGCGAATATCGGTATGCGAGGCTCGCTTCATTCTGGGCGAACATGGTGTCTTGTGCGTGAAAGCTTGATGCCTCATAACACACATGGAAGCGTCCCTCTCTCCCTATATCTCCCTCTCTCTCTCTCCCTATCCATCCCTCTCTCTTCCTCTCTCACCCTCTCTCTGCTGGTGGCAGCCGCGAAGGTGAAGGAGGACGCGGAAGCCGAGGCGGCGGAGATCCGACGTGCGGCTGCGGCGGAGCGCGCTGCGCTGGACGCGGTGAGGGCCGCGATGGAGAAGACGTACGCCTTCCAGGCGAAGAAGATAAAGTTGGACGTGGGCGGCCACAAATTCACCACCTCGCTGCCAACCCTCACTTCCGTGCCCACATCTACCTCGAGGCCTCGTTCTCTGGCCGCCACGAGCTCGTGCCCGACGCCAGGGGTTCGAACTTCATCGACCGCAACGGGGACCACTTCCGCCACGTCCTCATCTACCTGCGCGACCCGGGTAGGGACGAGCGAGTCGTGTTCGCCACGCCACCACACGGTCGCCAACATACATGATACAGGGTACACTGAACTCAGTATAGACTGATTAGTTATTTTTAACGTGAAGAATCACTAGGTGAACTTCTTTCACTTGACCCTCTAGCCGTCGAGCTTTACACTGAGCGTGGATCTGACGATCCGCCAGAAGGTCGAGCTGGCTGTGGAGGCGCAGTTATACGGCCTGCTCGACCGCGTATCTATAAAAGCGTGTCACTCAGAAATTAGAGTATACGCGCGCTACCTAGCTAGATGCTAAAGATGAAATGACATGAGCGCACTCACATCTGCAAATCTCACATCCCCCTTATCGACCGCGTCATGCCCTACTACGCACAGGAGCAGATCGAAGTGGCGCTCCTCTTGAGGCAGGGCGGTGCTGCAGCTTGAACCCAGGTTGACCCAAGGTCGACCCCAGGTTGACCGAAGGTCGACCACAGGTTGACCCCAGGTTGACCTCGGCATGGCCGTTCTTGGTGTCAGTGCTTGAAGCTAGAATATGATGAACCGCTTTCAGACCTTGCTTTAAATTACAGCTCACGCCGCTACATCCAGGGCGTGCGAAGCCGGCACGAAGAGTGCACTGCAAGTGGTAGGGTGGTGCAGGTTGTGCCGACAAAACCCACCTTGACAACACCTGAAAGTAAGCGCTGTGAAACAATGTGTTTGTGAACAGCTCTCAGGTTCTGCTTTCAATTTCAGCTTACGCCACTACAAAGTGGCGGTGGTGCAGGCGCGTGCGCTCACTGTCGAGATGGGGAGCACCACTCCGTGGCTCACCAGGAGTTCCAAGGCGCGCGGTATGTCATAACCGACCGCGTGGTTGACGGCACGCCAGTGTGGGCGGCTGAGAACGGCAAGTGGTTCATGTGGCGTAACGGAGACGGCATGACACTAATCAGTAGTGCTCGCAGAGGGCACCTGCATGTGTTGCAGTGGGCGTGGGAGCACGCCTGTCCGTGGGATTCGATAACGTGTTCTGTGGCCGCTGCTGGCGGGCACCTGGAAAATTTGAAGTGGGCGCGGGAGCACGACTGTCCGTGGAATGAGTCGACGTGTCACAACGCCGCTGCGGGCGGGCACCTGGCAGTGTTGAAATTGGCGCGGGAGCATGACTGTCCGTGGGATGAGATGACGTGCCATAAAACAGCAGCGGGTGGGCACATAGATGTGTTGAGGTGGGCGCATGAGAATGGCTGCCCGTGGGACGAGAGCACGTGTACGTGGGGCGCTGATCGTGGGGCATTGAGAGCAAGCACTCGACCGACGTTGAATCTCCTTTTCCTCCTCGTCGCATCTGTATGAGCATTCACCCTGAAGTTAACCAGTGAGTCATGCTCCGATCTCAATTCGAGTGCTTGTTCTCAATGACCCTTCTGCAAGGCAGGCAGCTGGAGGCGCTGAAGTGGGCGCGGGCGCACGACTGCCCATGGACTAAGTGGACGTGCTTTTTCGCCGGGAAAAACGGGCACCGGGAGCATGGCTGCCCGGATGGGTGGGAGGAGTGGTGGGCTGGTGACGAGGAGGCGGAGTATTATGAGGAGGAGAACGAGGAGGAAGAGGAGGAGGAGGAGGAGGAGGAGGAGGAGGAGGCGGAGGGGGAGGACGAGGAGGAGGAGGAGGAGGAGGAGGAGGATGACGAGAAACGAAGATGAGGATGAAAAGGAGGATGAGCAGGACGTGTAGCCTCTTAGATGCGCTCTCACGTGATAACACGGCGAAGCACTAGACAAGTCTACGAGTATGTACGCTCACTTACTTGTCATCATGACATGAGCATATTGTCGTCGCATCGTACTTTTCACTCCCCCACAACATGACGGGAGCAGATTGACAACGTTATGTATTTTCATATTGAGTCGCTCATTCGCTCGTCGCGGTCGCTTGAGCTTGACGAGGCCGATCATCCGGCGGCTTGGCGGCTTCCTCCCTCGCGTGCCCGGGAGACCTGCCGCAGCTCAAATTATATTGCCTCCACTGGTCGGTCACGCAATGCAAGTGTTTTTCTTTGTGTTTTTACCATTGTTCACCGAGCCCCAAGACGCTTTAACGTACGAGTATGCAAAGCATTTTACAATACATCGGATGAGTCTGCGCACGGTCGCATCGCATCACGTTTAAATCTAGATGTACCGTATCTGTGTTTTACAATGCAAAGCGTGTTTTACTCTCCATGAAATAACGGCGCTGCGTTCCAGCCTCATGCCTGGCGCGAGGCGAGCGCAAGATATACGGGCGAGAACGTGTTCTGCCCTCTACACGATCTTGCTAGCTGGCCAACCCATCCCGGTCCCCATACACATAGATGAGCACCGGTACACTATGCGGCTCTAGTTGTCAATCCAATCCCCATCCCAAACGGGGTCCAGGGCGAAAGCCTGGTGCCTCCTCATACACGAGGCAGAAGCGTCTCCCTCTCTCCCATCCCCACCCCCTCCCATATGACGTCGTGTGTTGGTACACTATGCGCCTCTAGTTGTAGATAGGGCAGGGTCCGCCCATCCCCTTGCAAAACTCTGCGGGGTCGTTGTACCGGTGGTTCCGATCCAACTCCGATATGTCCGCCATCTCCGCCGCCTTCAGACAGGGCCTTTTGCAAACTGAACGTGAGCGTCTTAATCGCACACTTATTTAATCCAGTTTCTAGTCTGACTACCCCCTGATCTTTCGATTACAGGCTCTCGACCAATTAGAGCCCGTTGTCCCTCCACGACCAGGCAAACCGAGTTAATGTACGCTGACCCCGCGGCCCGATTGGTCGAGATATTACATTGAGGCGACGTGGCAAGCATCTCGACCCATCACAGGAGGGCCATCAGCATCACACGTGAAGCGGATGTTAGCTTTTAATGGGATAAAGGAAAGTGCCATGGTCGCACTGCTATATGCGAGCTCGGAAAGGAGCCAGCTCGAGGCCGTACCGTGAGGTTGAAATTGGAGTCTTTGGCAAAGATCCTGATGTTTTCCGCCAAGCGCTCGGGCCGTGCAGTTTTTGGAATGAGGCTGCACCCTCGCTTAGAGCCAAGTGAACATTGTTCGCCACGTCATAGGTGCCGTTCAACTCAAACGACAAGGGTTCGAGGTGAGTTAGATGAGGTGGCGGGCGGTATCTGTCAGGCTCTACCCGCCAGAGTGACAAGATATGATCGGGAGATCGATATGGGAGATCGATATGGGAGATCGATATGGGAGATCGGACTTCAATGAGATATCGATCTGAATATCGATATGGGATATAGTATATCGATTTGGGATACGGTGTGTCGATATGGTTATCTAACATATCGATATGGTCATCCTGGATATCGATATGGGAGATGAGGCTAATGATATGGGAGATGACAGGATCAATACGGTCATCTCCCATATCGATATGGGATATCTTGTCACCCTGCCCGCGTTGCGTGCCCCAGCGCAGCAGGACCTGGCCGGGCGTCACACCGTGGGCTGCCGCCGCCTCCAACACAACCCCCTCGTTGATCGCGCCCAGAGCGTAAGGCCTGGTATCATCCTGATTGTGTGCATACAGTGTAGCTGTACACCTTCAGCTCCAGCTTCCTGCTCCTCCTGGTTCCACCCCCACTATCTGCTCTCCACCCCACAGTCCAGACACATCCTTGTGGCTCATACTACGCAGATCGGCTGGGGGGCGCAAACGGGGATGGCGCGCGGCGCGGTACGGTCACCATTCCTGTCCTTTCGCCATACGAAAATAACCTGCCTGAACAATGAAAATCTCATTGTTGCCTCACTGTAAATGTATATGGGCGACCGTCTGTTAACTCAAGAAATGCACAAATCCCCGTTTGACCTCCCAAGCCGATCTGCGTAGTACGAGTAGTGCTGCTTTACAAATCCACCTCAGGCTCGGCACAATCCACACAGTTATTGTCATAGCCTCTCACGACTTCGTCACCTCAATATGGTCCATTGCACCTCTCATGTCGACGCTCAATGTGGTCGTTGGGCCGGTCGGCACCGGACCCTGCCTCGGTTGGCTTAGTCCAACCCATCTCCACGTACCCCGCCGACCCCAGCTTCAGGGGCGCAAGTTGCGACTGAAAGCAAAGTTTGGAAGCGGTTTAAATGATAGTTTAGCTTCAAGCGCTGACACCAAGCGCGGCCAACCGGGAGTCGACCTGGGCTTGACCGGCGCCAGTTGATCACATTATAGCTGCAAGCGCTGACACCAAGCGCGGTCGACCTGGGGTCGACATGGGGTGAAGTCAACCTGCACCGCCTGACCCAGCGGAGAGAAGCACGTGACGTGGATGTTGTGTTGCTGCGCCCACTGCACCAGGTAGTCCTGGCAGAGATACGGGTGACCCTCAACCCGTAGCTAGGGCCCGGAAGCGTTGTCTCCCGCACTTGAGTAACTCTGCATGGCCATTTCACCTGACATGATGCCAATCACCACGGTCATTGACTCCCCAACGTCGGTAACATCATATACGGGTATCCACGTTGCTGGGGCCGAAAGAGAAGGGGGGTGAGTGTGCACCACAAGTACGAGTCAGGCTGATACCAGTCGGGATGATGTTATGCCGTACACTTCAAAGGAATGCAGTGGCCCAACCTGAAGCACCGCCGGGGGTATCCGCGCTGTAGCCATCAGGTCTGTCAGTAGGCTCACACCGAAGTGAAGGGCCCGATAGAGTTGAGATCTTAGGGTCTAGGGCGCGGGTCTAGGGTATATGAAAGGTCCGATACGTAGAATCGCAACTACCCTGAAAATGCACGATCAATCATGGAATCAGACACCTCCATTTACGAATCATTCAGCCCAGCAGCCGACGTTCTGCAATAAGTTTACCGTTGTGCCGGGCCACACCGAAGTTACACACCCCTATGTGCTTCGCCAAACCCTCGTCCACCAGCCCCTCCATCGCCGCCGAAACCCAGGGCCGTCCCTAGATATTTTGGCTCAAAATGAGCATCAATGAGTTACGAAGTGGGACATAATAGGTGATCGAGTGACAACTGGCTCAGAGTGCCAGCTTGAAATATGCTGAGGTGAGGCCCTGTCCACGTCCCAGCGAGAGCACGGGGTCGAGCACCATGAACGGGTTCGGGGCGCATCCACGGATACACCATGAGGTTTGAACGTGCAGCATTGTGCTAGGCCCTGCCCATGTCTCCGCGATGGGCACTGGCGCGAACACCATCACCGGGTTTGGGCCGTCCGGGTCGTCCACCCACTCCGGCGGGTACCGCACGTCGAGCGGCACGTACCTTAGATCAAGGTCCGGCACGCCAGTTGGTCAGTTTGGACGTCATCACGCCACCCGGTCCTGCGAGTTCTAATGGGCCTTACTCTGGTTGGATGGGGTAGCGCAAGTTGGAGACAACCACATACCAAGCACGTCACACACATCACACACATCACACACATCACACACATCACACACATCACACACATCACACACATCACACACATCACACACATCACACACATCACACACATCACACACGTGACGCACTGCCATTTCAAGAGAAGCCCTTACTTGAGCGAGATGGGGAAGTGCATGTGGTACAGGTCGAAATAGTCCAGCCCCAGGTCCTCCAGCTAGGGCCCGGCGTACATTGCTCGTCAGGTTATCCATCGCACTCTGAACCCATGTCGCTTGCATTACATATCACATATCACCCCATGACGTTGCAAGCCATATTTGTCTCAAGAGACGAGGATCAACGTGCGTTGGATGACGTGGGTGGGAAATATCCGCCAGGCCCTGCCTCCAGCGAGCGCGCACACGCGGCCCGCACGTGCTCCTTCGCGTGGTATGTGTTCCACAGCTTCGATGTCACCCACAGGCCAGGGTCCGGCCATGGCCAAGCGCTCCATTTTCCACCGTCAGCTCAATCTACCTGGAAGCAGGACGCGTGAGCAGGTACTCAGGAGGATGCGGCGAGTGTGCACGTTGAAACAAATACACATGACCATGCGGGCAGGTTTCAGGTTGAGCTAGCCCGGGAACGTGTGGCGACGGCCCATACCACAGGTCCTCGCGCTTACAGACGCCGGCGTCTAGCGCCGCTTTGATGCCAATCCCCACCTCAATTTCATTGCCGTAGTCTCGGGCCTGGCACATATCTCCCTCCGCGTCACCCAACGATTGTGTAACCCTCGTTTCGGGAGTCAAATGCCATCCTATGTATGAAGTGGCGGGTTGTATCTGCCAAGTCAGGCCCAACCGTAGTCGCTCGCGCAGTCGATGTGCCGCCACCCGCTCTCGATGGCCGCCCGCACCAGTGCGGCGGTGTCGGCATTGGGCGAGGGTCTTGTAGACGTTGCTCGCCACGTCAGAGGATGCCATTCAACTACTCGTAGGCACGAGTGGCTTCAAAAACGTCGAAACGCGTTGCTTGGCGTGGCAGGCTTCGCATATATGTACGCATACTACTCGCCACGTCAGAGAATGCCATTTAATTCGGCACACTGGCGTTCAAAACGCGTTGTTTGACGTGGCGGGCTTGGGAATATTGCTCGGCACGTCAAGGTGCCGCCTGCTTGTCATTGAACAAACGAGAGATCATTGTAAATGTTGTTGTCGTGGCGAGCGGCGGACCCAATGAGCGTGCGTGTCCCTGCCTTGGGCAGTTTCCATGTTCCCAGGCCAAGCAACGGGATTTCGGCGCCGCTGGCAACACGCGCCGTGTCCGCGAGTGTGCCCTCAACTCGTCCCATCTTTGAGTCCGAGGCTGCTGCTCGAACCGTCGTCGTTGACAAGAACTGCGTTTTCCCGAGGTCGCGGGCTCGGCGATTGTTGTGAAGGCGCGGGTGGCGGTGGGCGGTGAGCGGGAGCGGGCACGGAGACGCTTGCAACGCCGCCGCGGACATCGCCTGCTCGTAGAGCAGCGAGCGCGTGCGTGCTAGCCTGGGTGCCGTGCGTGTTGACTGGTTGCCAATGCCCCGAACTTTCTGCGTTTGTGTGACTCAGCAGCAGACACGACACACGTCGTGACTTGGCAACCAGAGTCAGCATCGTGACACACCTCGGATGCTCGGAACCACAACCACCATACCCCGCCGCTCGAAGCATGCCCCCCGCGAGAGATATCGAGTGCCGCCGCTTCCAACGCGCGATGCCCCTTCCTCCCCAGGTGAGTCCCTTCCCCCGCCGCGCAGCGCCCCGGTCCCCGATACTTTTTGGCTGGACAAGTCGTGACTCGGCATAACGCTCACGAGTTTGGCACTCTTTTAGCGACCATAACCACCAAACCCACACCCGCCGCGCGGAGCATGGAACCCGCGCGCGAATTCGAGTGCCGCCGCATCCAACGCGTAGTGTTCATCATTCCCCCCGAGGTGCGCCCCTTCCCCGCCTATCCCCCCGCCGCGCCGAGCCTCGGACCCCCACAGACAGCGAATCTACTTTTCCCGAACAACGACCCCCAACCAATACCGTTACTTTTTCTTGGAGTTTTCGCAAACGCGACGAGAACAAGTACACACACTTTGTCGGCTCTCTGCGGATTGGCGTCGTCTACCCGACGCGCCCGTCCACTCGGTGCGGATGTGGCCGCATGGGTTGTCATTCTCGCACACACCGGACTAGATACCGTCACGGACACTGTAGGTTCTGCCCCGAAGTGGCGAGCGTACATTCTTTAGTAGTAGGGTAGAATCCAGTCAGCAAATGCCTTCGTCTAACCGTCGCGAGTATACCTTGACTCAGTTCGGCTCCCTGGGTGACGCGTAAGAGAATGCCAGATGACTCTGCACGACAGAGGCGACCCTCGGAAACAAAGGCCAAGTTGGACATTTCGTTTTCGTGCATTTCTACTTGCACAACTAGCTGACACACCTCTCCCCCCCGCCCCCGCTCCTCGCAGCCACGGCGGCAGGTGATGAACAACATCATGTGCGTCACCGCGCCTCTTACGGCGAGGCCTTTGCCAGCTCAACTTGTAGCTGGTTCCTTATCAGCTCAACTCGTTTGTCCGCTTATCAGCTGAACCTCTGTGCCCTCATCAGCTGACATCATGAACATCTTCACTAGTTTTGTCATACGGCCCTGCCTGGCGGGAACACGATTCGTGGAGGAGCGCGGCCGCACGTTCCCGCAAACCATTGAGCCCTGCACGCACGGCAGGGGCTCACAGCTCACACTCATCCACTTCTTTGCTTATCCCATCAAAAATGCTCACGTCAAGCCGAAAAAATGGACGAGTGTAAGCCCGTCCATTTCTCAGCTAAACCTGAGCGATTTCGGTCTCTGAAACCAACCAATACTCCCTAGGTTCCAACCGATAATGCTCACAGTAAAGCCGAGAAGTGGACGAGTGAAAGTCCTTGACGCACGGGTTGGCAGACTGCATGGAGGCGACCGTAGAGTGGGTCAAAGAATGCAAAGACGCCATCGAGGAGGAGCTGGTGGAGAGCGGCGGCGCCATCATGTAGGGCCTGGTACACGTTGCTCGCCATGTCATATAATCCTGGATTGACTCCAGGAACGACGGTCCAAATTGCGTTGAATCACGTGGCGAGCAAAGGTCTTGGCTCATGTTGCTCGCCGCGTCATAGGATGACATTTGACTCAATACACGACGCTTCAAATTGCGCTGGATCACGTGGCGAGCAATGTTGGCTGTTGCTCGCGACGTCATAGGATGCAATTTGACTCAAGAAACGAGGGGTAAAACTGCGTTGGATGACGTGACGGGCAACGGGCCGGATAGATAATACTCGCAGCGCCATAGGATGACATTTGGCTCGAAAATGTAGCTGTTTGCGTTGGGTCATATGGCACGCAATATCTGCCAGGCCCTACCCACAGGTTCCGCGGGTTCCCCATTCACACAGCGGAGGATTTCGCCGCCTTCACCGAGGCGGGGCGATGCAGGTGGACCCTATCAAGCTCACGTTGAAAGCACCTGGAACAAAGCGCTTGAAACTGAAATACGACCGGGTGCTTTCAAGTGTTGCTTTCGGTTGCAAATTGCGCCGCCTACACCGAGGCGCTGGGTTACCCCAATTTCGCCTATGAGGGCGCCGGCGGCAACGCGGTGCGCCACAACGTGGTGGGCGACCGGCAGGGTGACGCCATACCCTCGTTTCTTGAGTTACGTAGCATCCAACGACGCGGCGGGCATCATTTACCTGTCCCTGCAGTGGAGACTTCCCTCCGCGTCATCGTCCACATGCCAGACCCGCGTTTCTTGAATTGCATAGCGTGCCTGGTGGGTGGCAACGTAGTGCGCCACAACGTGGTCGGTGTCCGGCAGGGCTTCATATGAATGTTCTTGTCGGCTCGACTAACGCATATTTTGGACGGCCCTGGCGACTGGGTGTTCACGGCGAACGAGGCGCCGCCCGACCGCACCATCCCATTCCACCACGAGCTGGCGCAGTCCGCCGAGTTCCCTGAACGCGTGTTGTTCTTCTGCGACGTACCCGCCGCCTCCGGGGTAGGGTGCTGCCTGTAGAAAACCGTGTTTATAGCGTACATGAAAGCGCCTGATTTCAGCACTTGAAACAAAATTGTGAAGTTCAGTATTCAATGTCAACTCGTGCCACTACAGCGGTTGCCACTAGATTGTGATGAACTGTTTACAAATGTTACGTTCAATGTCAACGTGCGCCACTATACTTGGGGCGCCACCCCGCTGCTGGACTCCCACCGCGTCTATACCAGGTTGATTGAGGAGCTTCCCGGCTTCATGGAAGAGCTGGACCAAAAGGGCGTCAGGTTGGGCAGATTTCATTACTTTATTAAAATCTTGCCATCATATGGCTGGCGGGAGTGGGACGTCCGTGCATCAATAGGTACGCACTCTGGCGCTGCTATGTACAAAGCATGCCTGAGTGACCACAGCCTTCGCCCGCACCTTCCAAGGCTACGGCAGAAATCACCTGCCACGTCATTTATCTCAATACAACTGTCTGTTATTAAGTTTATCTGTGACCGGTATCCGGCTGGCCCTGGCGGGAGGTACAGCCGCGTGATGCAGTAGGGCCCGGCAGATAGTGCTCATCAAGGTACATAATGCCATCTAACTCAAGAATTACATTTCTGAAATGTGGATGATTACGTAGCGGGCATTCTCTGCAGGCCCTATGATGTGGCAAGAGGACCGGGCGAGCTCCGCCGTTGGCCGGGGCTGGGCCGCCGCCTTCGGCGTTCACACAAAGCTAGAGCTGGAGGGGAAGATGGCGCAAAGTGGCGAGCAGCTGGAGTGGCTGGGTGGCGACACGGTGGGGAGGTGCACGTTGACAGATTTCAAATCCGCATTGGAAGTTCCTGGTTTCGGCGCTTGAAAGTGCATTGCCTGAAACTGCATTCGAGTTTTGCTTTTATGTAGGTCCGCTTGGAATGGCGGAGGGGGTTGGATAATGCTCACCGTGTGTAACGTCTTGCGGCTCGATGAACGTTAGTAAACTATATTTCTAGTTGCGCCACTACCGTGCGGTGCGGCATTCGTCCCCCGTGCTGCCGGCCATCCGCGTGGGCGGCTCCCTGCACAGCCCCAAGCTGGTGTTCTTCAACCAGATCCTCGCTGCGCACCAGGCAGGAAGCTTCATGAGAACAAACACTACACCGACATTGTGACCTTTCGAACCGGTTTCCCACGTCAGTGAGAGCTTAAATGCACCCTGAAGGTGTGTTGTGCTGCGATGTCGATTCGAGTGCTTGTTCTCGATGACCCTCTAGCCCTGGCAGGAGAGGAGGGTTACTGAGAACAAGCACTCGAACATGAACCGTGTTTCCACGTCTGTATGAGCATTCACCATGAAGTCATGCTCCTACAAGCTTTCGAGTGAATATTGTCAGTGACCCTCCCATCAGGGCTGGCGCGACGAACTCAACCCCCCGGGCAAGGCAGTGGTGTTTGGCGATGGCAGGGATTTGTGGATGCTGTCATGTTGAACTCTCCATCATGAAACCGCACATGTTGCATGGTATCAAACGAATTGCCGCAACTCTTCGGTATAACTCATTGGTTGAGCTCTCAGGTCACTCATTGCTAGAAAATGAGCTGGCTAGCAGTATTTGTCAGACCGTAAGGGTCGGCCGTGAGATTTCCGCGGAGGCGATCGAGGTGATGCAGCGGGTGTTTGACGAGGAGGCGGTGGCGGTGCCCTGGCGCCACGGCGACGTGATGCTGCTCGATAACATGCAGGTCATGCACAGCCGGCAAACTTTCGTCGGGCCGCGTCGGCAGGGTCTGATGCCAGTTCCCTTCATCAAATATCAGCTCCTGAGAGAGATGCTTTCACATGTATAAGGTGGCACCAGGCTTTCGTCCTAAATTATGCCTCCCTAAATTATGGCCTTCTCTCGCCGCCCCCTCTTGCCCCTTCTAGCCTCCTCTTGCCCCCTCTTTTGCCATCCTCTCTTTCGTCCATCATGGAAGCGGCGAGTGGACGGGCTCACTGTACGTTATAAGCACAAGGTGAGGGAATTCGTGGACGGCCCTTCTCGCCGGGTGCTGGCGTCCCTGGCTTACGCCCCCGAGTTTGTTTATGCCAAGCAGCAGTGCGCATGGTGGGGCGGTGCAGGTTGCACCTATCAAACCCGCGTTAAATGCGCCTGGAACCATGTGCCTGAAACTGACTAAAATGGAACCATGCGCTTGAAACTGAAACATGGTAAACAGCTTTCAAGCTTTGATTTCAAATTAAAATTGCGCCGCTACAGCATGGAAGGACGTTTCTCTCGGTGGAGTTCAGGGAAATGCAGCTACCGGTATATTCGCTGCCACCGACAACAGCTCCGCCGCCGCCGCCGCCGCCGCCGCCGCGCGCCAGCAAACTGCGAGAGGGTCCAGCGCAGCTAATGGCATCCGTGCTGCCAGCGCCACGTCCGCCGCCGCCGTCTCCGCCTTCGAGTGCCGCCGCTTCCAACGCGCCATGCCCCTTCCACGCGAGAAGCCTGCTGGAGGATCTGTGGCAGCTACTGGCATCCGCGCTGCCGCCGCCACCACGGCCGCCGCCGCCGCGCGCGTGAGGACTGCGGATGGTTCCAGCGGAACGAAGGCAGTGCGAGGCCGCGTCGGCGGACACAAGGCAGGGGAGCTATTGAGAACAAGCACTCGACCGACATTGAATATCCTCCTCCTTCTCCGTCGCGCTTCTATATAAGGGAGCTGTTGAGTGCAAGCACTCGACAGACGGTGAATCTCCTTTGCCTCCTCTGCATGCCTGTATGCTAAAGTCCAGTCATGCTCCGGTCTCGGTCCAGTGCTTGTTCACAATGACAATCCTGCCCATTCACCCTCAAGGTATGTATCACATCAATATCGATTGGAGTGCCGGATCTCAATGACCCTTTTGCAAGGCGTCACGGAGCCGCGTCTTTTGCCGGCAGCCACTGGCGGCCAAAGCTATCGTGGGTTGCATGTAAACATTAGGTGGTTGCTTCAGAGCGCATCCTGTCACTGTTTCAGAATGAGGAGACAGGGAGAGAGACGTTTCTGCGTGTACAGAGGGAGGCTGCAGGCTTTCGCCCTGCCCCCCGTAACCATTGTTCCAGATTGATAGTTGTTCGGTGAATGCTCATGGGGATCGATCGCGCGTGTGAGGGACATAGACACATAGTCCCTAGAGTTTGTTGTCAAATGTACCAGAAGAGAGTAGACTGTAAACCACCTAATATAGTGCCCTGGTACCATCAATCGCGCGGGCCGCGGGGGGCACGGCGATAGCCTGGTGCCTTCCTTTACACGTGGAAGCATGTCTCTCTCGCTCTCTCCAGCGCGTGGGCCAGCCTGGCATATACACGTCGTCACAAAGAGCGCCCCGCGTCGGTCAGTCACGAGACTTACCGCGGCCTCTGGAATAAATGTATGCCTTCGCCGTCCGCGGCGGGAGGGGGCACTGGCACGCCGCCGCCCCCGCCGTCACTAGCACGCCTGGTCGTTCTAACGCTCTGCCACATAGCGGGTCTCGCGCGCATCACAAAACTTGGCTATATCATAGTTTTTTTCATAAGTGCTTCCATGAACCATCAGGCTATTTCGGTCCTCAATGGCCAATGTTCACGGCGAGTATGGACCGTGCATTCCTCTTTAAAACATGTCCACAGCGTCGAGCGTTCTGGCGCGCCGTCACTAAGCGGGGTTCACGCGATTCACAACAATCACAAGCAGTTTCTTACCTAGCTAAGACTGACGCTCATCGAGCTCCAAGGCGCACACATTGTGAGCGTCAGACCAAACCCATTCACCACACCTGGTCTGATCGAGGCAGCGCCTAGGCTTGGCATGTATGTTTATGCCGTGTGTCACGCTGACACGTGAGGGAGGCACTTGTCCTACTGTGGCTGCTCCTGCACCCATGCCAGAGTCTCTGGGTGGCCCTGGGCAAAGCGTTCACAATCATGCTTCCTCCACGGGCAGCCGCGCTCCCGCGCCCACTGCAGCACCGCCAAATGCCCATTCTGAGCGGCGTATGCACATGCCAAATCATTCCACGGGCAGTCGTGCTCCCGCGCCCACTGCAACACCTCCAGATGCCCGCCCACAGCTGCATATGCACACGTAAACTCATTCCACGGGCAGTGCTGCCCCGCGCCCACTGCAACACCTCCAGATGCCCACTCACAGCGGCGGTTTCACATTCCTGCCCGCTCCACGGGCAATCATGCTCCCGCGCCCACTGTAGCACCGCCAGGTGCCCGCCACGCGCAATGCTGTTGCAGGTCCGGTGCCACGGGCACCCGTTTGCCTTCGCCCACGCCAACATCTTGGCGGACGCGACGAACCTTCTCAGCTCCAGCCGCACCGCGCTTCCCTTTCCCGCACGCGGCAAGCCGCGGGACACTACCGCCGCCAGCCACTGCTTGCCCACCTGACCGAGCAGCGCGCAGTCCGTGGGGTCCAGCCGCGCGAGCACCAACCCTAGGAGGTCGGGCCACTCGAGCAACGGCCCGAGCAGAACGCTGGGGGCGTCGTCGTCGGAGGCATTGCTCGGGGGGTGAGCTGTGCGCGCGCGGCGGCTTCCTCCCGGGGATAGGGCCAGGTAGATGTTGCTCACTATGTCATGGGTTGCCGTTCAACTCAAGACACAGGGGCATCAAGGTGCGTTGGTTGGCGTGGCGGGCAAGTTCTGACAGGCTCTACCGGCATTGCTCGGGGGGTGCCCACCCAGCTCCTCCACCGAAGCCCTACCGCTCGATCCTCCCCCAACCGAACCCGCACCCGCGATCCGCCCACCGCCACGATTCCCCGCGCGCGTGTCCATGTGCGACGGTGTGTAAACCGGGCACCCGTGCGTGGCGCTTGAACGTATGCGTGCCGCCGTGGTTGTGAGAATCTGGATTGAACGGACGAACTGAATACAAACACAGCTGGCTCCAGCGAGAAACCTGAAACGCGCGCTCCGCTTCAACCCTAAACTGTGAGCATATGTGCGCATTGGCCTGCATTTCAACACGCTCGCGGCCACTCTCACGTCGGCGCGAAGGTGATGACGACCCGAGGCAGCAAGCGGCGCGGATGTGGAAGCTCAGGCGGCGGCGTGGACTCGGGAGCGGGGGCGGTGGGGGCGGCGGATGGGGGAAGCGCTGCCGCGGTCTCGCTGGATGGGGATGGGGGAGGAGGCGGTGGGGGCGGGCATCCCAGCGGTGGGCCGCCCGAGCAACTGTCGCCCGGGTACGGCGCGGGGTACGACGCCGGGTTCCAAGCCGGGCTCCTCGCCGCGTCGCAAGGCGATGCGCCGACGGGGTCGGTGCAGGGGTCGGCCGCTGCCGAGGAGGGGCCGAGCGCGCCCGGGCGCCCGCCATTTCTCGCACTGCTCGAGGACTTCCCCGACCTCTTTCGAAAGGAGGTGCTAGATCGCCTGGACCCCGTCGATCGCGCGCTGCTCGGGCGCACGGGGAGTGCCGTCCGCACTGCGGTGAAGCGCTCAGGCCTGCCGCGCGTCGGCGGCAGCGCGGACGAGCCGCGGGTGGGCATCGCGGCGTTTTGCCAGTCCCCCCCCGACGTTCGTCTGGGCCGTGGTGAACGGCTGCCCGTTGGAGTGTACGAACACTTCTGGACATGTGGGGACTTTGGCGGACACTCTCGCTGGGGGCGGGCCCCTGGAAGTGCTGCGGTGGGCGCGGGAGCAAGGCTGCCCGTGGGATGAGTGGACTTCTGCGTGGGCCGCTGCGGGCGGGCACCTGGAGACGCTGAAATGGCTTCGGGAGCACCACTGCCCGCGGGATGGGAGGACGTGTGCATGGGCCGCTGTGGGCGGGCACCTGGACGTGCTGCAGTGGGCGCGGCAGCACAGCTACCCGTGGGACAGGAGGACGTGTGCCTTCGCCGCGAAGTATGGGCACCTGGAGGTGTTGCAGTGGGCGCGGCAGCACCACTGTCCATGGGATGATCAAACTTGCGCACAGGCTGCTGCCGGTGGGCACCTGGCGGTGCTGCAGTGGGCGAGGGAGCACGGCTGCCCGTGGGATGAGGATCTCGAGGACGAGTACACGGACTGTTGCGTCCAAGCCGCGAAATCCGGGCACCTGGAGGTGCTGACGTGGTTGCGGGCGCACGGTTGCCCGTGGGACTATCTGACGTGTGCATACGCCGCTCGGAGCGGTCACCTACAGGTTCTGCAGTGGGCTCGGGAGCACCATTGCCCGTGGAGCGAGGACACCTGTATGAATGCCGCGGAGGAGGGGCACCAGGAGGTGCTGAGGTGGGCGATAGAGCACGGGTGTCCGGGCGGCGAGGGATATGTGCACCACTTGACATGAACGCCAACCCAACCCCCACCTTGTCAGACATCGTTGCAGCCAATGCTGCGATGCCTTTCATTGTATTCGCAACCGCACGGAAGCATAGTGCCCCCTTATATACGCTGAAGCGTCTCTCTTTCGCGCTCACGGGGCCCGAGACACAAGCACCTAACACTCGCGGCACATGCTAGATGATTTTTGAGTGAAATTTGCAAAACAACACAATGGGATTGTTGATGCGCACAGAGCTAGAGCTTTCGTGGAAAGACCTTCGTGTGCCTCCAATGTCCAAGCCGGGGCCTTCCACTCGTTCCCCGATTGTTTGTTCATAGTGCACCGGTTTACTCCACACACACTCGCGGCCTCAACGCCTCCTTGGCGCCTTGGCCGTACACTCCTGATCTTTTCAGCTCAACTGAAGTTGTTTTGTCCCGTGAAACCATCAACAGCTGCCCCTCGAAGGGTTAAGGGTTTATTGTATTGCCCGGGTACACTGTAGCGCGCGGGCCGCTCCGTCAGCGTCGCCCTCGCCGTCCAACCACGCCCCGCATCGGCACTGCTCCCATTATCCAACCCAGACATCCGCCGGGCCGCTGCCTTTCCCTTACTAGTCTTATCCGGCCCCGCTGCCAGCGCGAACTCGTACAACGCCAGAGGCAGGCTCGGTCACAAATGCGGGAGGTATACGGATAGTAGCGCCTGACTGCTTCCGCGTCAAGCGACCTTACAGCATCCCCAGCGGCAAGCGCTCGTCCTTGTACGTTCTATGAAGTTGAGAGGCATATTATTGATACTAAAACAATTATGTTGCCCCGGTACACTCTAGCGCGCAGGCCGCTCTGACAGCGACCCCCTGGTGGTCCGCCCAAGCCCCGCACCGCCACCCAGCCCCCCACCCCCTGCTGCCCCCCGCCCGGACACCCGCCGGGCCGCTGCCTTTCCCTTACTCGTCGGGTCTGGCCCCGCCGCTAGCGCGCACTCATACACCGCGAGTGGCAGGCCGGGGAACAGGTGCGAGAGGTATGCGGAAAGAATCTCGCGGCGCTGCCTCCGCGTCAGGCGCCGGTAGACCATCCCCGGCCGCACGCCCGCGGGGAGGAGACCGAGCTCATGCCGCAGCTGTTTTGACCCACCGCCCCTACCGCTGCCGACGCCGCCACCTAGGGCCTGTCAGATAATGCCTGCCACGTCATCCTCCACATTGTAGACCATCGTTTCTTGAGTTATTGAAATCGCACGACGTGACGAGGCGAGCATTACCTTTTCTTTAGTCAAATGAGATCACATGACGAGGCGAGCATTATCTGCCAGGCCCTACCGCTGCTGCTGCTGCCGCTGCCCTTGGCCCCGGCTACCCTCACTGCCGCCGCATCTAATGCTGACTCGTCTTCGTCCATCGAGTCGCCTTCGCTGCGCCACTCGCCCTCGGTGTACCTGGCATCCCCTTCACGCGCCACAGCGGCGGCAGCGCTGGCCCGCATGGCCGCCGACGCCTCTACTAACACCAACACCATGGACTCGATCTCGTCCCCGGCGGGCGGGTGCTCATAAGCGGTGCGACAAAATCGCAGCAGGTCAGCGAAGCCGTCTCTTAGAGCCAGGTGGATAATGCTAGACATGTTATCCACCACATAATTCAACGGTGGTCGCCTCGTCGTAAGTCATTGGATATCACTCAGCTCAAGAGGTTCAAAACTGTAGTCAGATGAACGACACATCAAGGCGCCATTAACTCGGCCCTACCGTTCCCGTAGGGTTTGTGGTCCACGACCACGTCGCTGCTACCGCCCCCTTGCCCCAGCCCCGCGATCTCTGTCCCCCCCACGGCTCCGGCCCTAGGCCCGGACCCGGCCTCGCCCCCGCTTCCACTACCCTCCGCTACAACACCCTCCGTTATTCTGGTACGAATTGCCGGATCCACGAGCCGCTGCCAGTCCGTGAGGTCCATCTCCGCTGCCGCCTGAAGCCAGGGACCTACTCTTGACCACTTTTCGGCTTAACGTAAGCACGTTGTGTGGCATACGTTGGGTAATTTCAGGGTTTCAGTGACGGAAACCGCTTAGTTTGAGCGAGAACTGGACGAATGGAACCCCAAACGGCTCAAGGTTCAGATGAGAAGTGGACGAGTGGAAGCCCCCTGCCAGCAGCGCCCCGCGCTCCGAGTTGCCACCGCTCGACCCATTCAGCAATGCATCTGTAGCCATGCAGGAGGGTCATTGAGAATAACCACTCGACCGAAATCGGTGCATGAATTACCTTGAATGTGAATGCTCCTACAGACCCGCGGAGCAGGAAGGGAAGATTCAACGTTGGATGAGTGCTCGTTCTCAATACCCCCCTTGCCACGTTGCCCAGCAAAGAGCCCATGTCGGTGGTGAAGGACGAGGAGCGGGCGTGAAGCGATATCACCTCCTTGAGGGTGCGCTCGTCATCCCAGAACATTGGATGCCGGGTAACGCCTGCGGCATCGGGGCGGTGCTCTGGTTCTGGCGCCAGCATAGCCGCCAGCCAGGGCCTGGCGGATATTGCCCACCACGTCATAGTGTCCATTGCGCTCAAGACAGGAGGTTTAGAAGTGTGTTGGATGACGTGGCGAGCAAGTTTCGCCAGGACCAACCGCCAGCAAATGCCGCGACTCCAGCGCGCGGCGAGCGGGTAAGCCGCCCACAGTCATCAGACTCTGGAGGTGGTGCTTGCCGCTTATGATGGCAGCGTCGGTGGGCCTGTCAGACCCGCCCTGTAGCGGCGCAAGTTGAAATTCAAAGCAACGTTTGAAAGCAGCTCCTAATATGTCAGTATCAATCGCTGAAACTCGTCGCCTTCATCGCAGCCGTCATTACGTTTTGACCGGCACCGCCCTACCGCTCTCGCTGAACGGGCTCACGCGCCCCGTCAGCAGGGGCTTACACTCGTCCACTTTTCAGCTCAACCTGAGCTGTTTCTGACACCAAATACCCCCTGAAAACCCCATCATAACCCCTAATGCTCCCCGAACAATCCCACGATAGCCCCTAATTGCACCCCCTATTCCACAGAAAGCGCTTACGTTGAGCCGAAAAGTGGACGAGTGTAAGCCCCTGCCCGTCAGGACAAAGAAGAACACAGCCCCCATCGCCCAGATGTCTGCGGCAGGAGTCAGCGGAAGCTTTCTCAACATCTCTGGAGCTCGCCCCGATCGTAAGGCCCGGATGATCGTTGGCAGTACGATTAGTAAAGCCGGTATCTAGACTAGGAGCTAAAGCTCTAGCCTGCTACTCTCTCAGAAGGTCTACGCGGTACGATCCCCTCTGATTTGAGAAAATGGGGGGTATATCACACTGATCTACAGTTGGGGGTTAAATAACTAGAGAAGGCACTGAAACTGGTCAGCCGGGTGTTGGCCGGGATCCCAGAATCCAGTAGTTGCACACTCAACCCTCCAGTTTCTTGAAGTAGAGGGGCGCTGACCACGCAGAGCTCCAGCCTGCTACTCTCTAAGAAGGTCGTGAATGTGAAAAGGTCCAGTATTAGCAAAGAGTAAGAATGATACCGGGCCTCACCGGCGAGCACAATGTCGATGCCGTACTTGCGGAAGGTGCTCATGCTGTATTCGTCGCCGCGACCCACCTGGAGCCAGGGTCAGGTATGACAAAGTGCGCCAAACCACTTAGACACTGAGTCTGACTTCGTGCTACTTAGTCTGACTTAGTGCCCGCTCGACCAATCTGAACGTTCCATTTGGACGACTTAGTACTACTTGTTGCTAAGTGTCAAAGTGGTTTCACGCAATTTGTCATACTATGCGGTGGATAGCGAGGTGAGCACCGGTATGCTACCGGGTGGATAACGTGGTGAACACCGGTACACCTTGTGGATGATGACGTGGGGGTTACCGGTGCACCACTTTCAGTCTCCCGACCCCACGTCGCGGGATGCCATTCATCTCGATGAACGGGGCTTTTCGACTCGGAGGATGGCGTGTTGGGCACCGGAACGTACATTGTGCATCTGATCCTGCCTGAAGCTGGACCCCCAGACCCACGTCAGCGATTTTCACGTTCCCCGTGGAGTCCACCAGGAGGTTCTCGGGCTTGAGGTCATTGTGCGTGATGCACCCCGAGGGTTTGCTAGCATCATGGAGCCAGGCGATGGAGCCGGCAACTAGAGCCTGGCGGACATTGCATGCCACGTTATGGGAGACCTATGTAACTCCGGAAACGAGGGTTCGAATTGCGCTGAATGACGAGGAGAGCTATATCCGTCAGGCCCTAGTCGCAAGCAGAGGCTTACATTCGTCCAGTTTCCGGCTGGACCTGAGCCGTTCCTGTTGACTAAACCACCCAACGTATCCCACAAAAGGTGCTTACGTTCATCTCAACAGTGGACAAGTATAACCACCCCGCCGGCGACAGATCGCAGGATGTCCATGCGGCGCTCCACCCGCATCCCCGCGCCCTGCCGCGTCACGTGCTCGCGCAGGCTCTCGCTGCACAGCTCCAGCTTGTAGGGCCTGGCAGTTGATTCCTGTCAAGTCATGTTCTACATTCAAGACCCTCGTTTCATTAATAAGAAAAAGTAACTTATAGACTTAGGGTCTGTCGGCTTGGCATCACGGAAGGGGTTGGTTAATGCTCACCATGTGAGTGCCTTAGGGCTCGATGAACGTTGTGAAATGAATTGAAATATGGCATCACACGACGTGGCGAGCATCATCTGCCAGACCCTACCAGCGCAATGAACACGTGCGACGACGTGATGCCCCAACAGTGGAAGAAAGGAACCCGCGGCGACTGGTTTAGAGCCGTCAGAAGTTCCACCTCTCGCTCCACTAGCTTCAGCATATCGCGGCCCTCGGGCCCTGGCGGCCGCGAGATGCGCTTCACCGCAACGACGTGCCTCGCTCTCGTGCTGTGCTGGACATACCCGCGGAAGACGTACGTGCCGCTGGAACCCACCCCGATCACTTCCTCCTCGTTGTAGATGATGGTGTCCCCGACCCGCTTCCACCCGCGTGTCGGCTCCTTGGAGCTCCCACTCCCACCACTCCCGCCCCCGCCCCCCCCGCTGTACACCGTCACCTCTTCACCAGCGCTGCCTTCGTCGGGCACAGCCTCGGCCCAGGCCACCGTGGCCTCATCATCACTACCTGCAACTAATTTGTTGCCGCTACCCGGGCGCTGGCCCTGGCTCCTGAATCCCCCCGGCGGCCCGGCCGCGCCCGATACCGGAACCACCTCCTCGTCATCCCAGTTCTAGGGCCAGGCATATATGACTCGCCTCGTTAAAGGATGCAGTATGATTGATGAACCAGGGTACAAATTCGTGTCAAAGATGTGACAATAAACGAGGGTGCACATTCGTGTCAAAGCCTTGACAATGAACGAGGGTGCACATTCTTGCAAAGACGTGACAATAAACGAGAGTTCACATTCGTGTCAAAGACGTGACAATATACGGGGGGTTCACATTCGTGTCAAAGGCGTGACGATAGACGGGGGTTCACATTCGTGTCAATGACGCTCGGGCATGATCAGCTGGGCCCTACCCAGCTGAGCACGTACATCTTGTCCTCGGTGTATTCCCAGTCCCCCGACCCCACCTCCATGGACCCCTCGAATATGGGCCCGCGCGCCCTCTGCCGCGTGGCTCCGAAGCGCACACGGTTGCCGGGCCCGCCGATCCGAGCCGCATCGCTTCTGCCAGAGGTGGAAGCGCCTGCGTCCGCGTTGCCTGTTGTTGACGTGGCAGCAGCGGCCGAAGCTTCCTCGTCCGGTCGGCGGCTCCCGGCGGAAGCCGCGCGCGTGACCTGCTCGTGCTCGGCGTCGGTGATGTCCAGGCTCTGGCGGATGGTCTCAAGCATCATCTTTGCCTCGCGCGAGGGTCTGTGAACCCCAGCACTCGATCGACGTTGAATCGACAGGGGGGTCATCCAGAACAAGCACCGGACCCACGTTGAATCGACGAATCGAGTCCGCGCGTCCGTATGAGTATTCACCAAGAAGTAAGTCATTCTGTTATATCGGTTCGAGTGCTTGTTCGAAGTGACCCTCCTGCCTCAGCAGTCACCGCGCCGGCCGACCACGCCACCTTGGACGCATTAAAGTAAGCCTTGAGGCGCTGGTCACCGCCCTCCAGCGCGTTTTCCGCGTCTATGTCCGCCAGCAGCTTCGCCGCACCCTTAGTGTCCAGGCTCCTGTGCGTCCGACCAGTAATGGCCAGGGTTTCACGCAGCCGCTTGGCGCTGCGCGAGGCCGCAGTGTAGGGGCACACGTGTAAATAGGAAGCAAGGCTTAAAAGCAGTTCATCGTACTCGAGTATAAATGCTGAAATCATGCGTTTTCAAGACAGGCGTCAACACAGATTTGCACCACAGGTATCACCACATGTATCACCACAGGTTTCAGCACAATTCACAACACGTTTTAACATGCACCGGACTACCATTGCAGCTTCGATCACCACCAGCGCGCGCCACCGCTCTAAAACCTTCTCGGCACTGGTCACGCTTTGCTCCAGCTGCCATGGCCACGCCGCCGTTTTCGCCCGGAGAATGGCTTGCTCTAATCGCGGCATGTCTCCCGAGTCAAGCCCCCCGGGGCTCAGGTCCCGGCCCCTCAGCGAAGGCTCAAGGGCTTCCAACAGCGCCGCTCTGTAGAGGCACAAGTTAAAAGTGAATTCGGAAATGGAGAGCGGCTCATCATGTTATAGCTTCAAGCGCTGGAATCAAGCGCGAGCAATACGGAGTCAACCTGCACCGCCCTGCCGCTCGGGCGCCTTCCATCTCCTGAAGCGCCGTGGCTCGGCTGAAACACCCGAAAGCAGGGCCCAATCCAGACGACCGACCGGGTAAGAATAGTCCCAGCGGTGGATGACATGGCAAGCACCGGTACACAATGTGAAGGACGATGTGGCGAGCTGCAGTACATGATGTGGTGGATGACGTGGCGAAAGTAGTATCGACGTGCCCCTACCTGGAGACAAGTGTGTTCAGTTTCGCGGCGCCCTCTTGAGTCAACGGGGGCTTCCGCTCCGCCACCTTGGCTGCGCGCAGCATCAGAATCTCCAGGGTTGGCACAGACTCCACTTGTAGTGCGACTTCGGTCTGCAGCGCGGCGCGTAGGTCCGCCTCTAGCTCGGCAGCTTCCAAAGTGTAGGGCAGGTGTAAGCTGAAATGGACAGCAAACTCAGAAAGCTGTTAAGATTATTTGAGCTGCAAACGCTGCAACCAAGCACGTTCAACCCGGTTTCATCGTGGGGTCAACCAGCACCACCCCACCAAAGCCGCATCAGCAGAAAACACTGCCGCTCGAAGCGTTGACAGCGCGTCTTTGGGGGCATCATTGTTATCAGTGCTGCCGTCAGTGGAGAAGCGATCGACATCTTGCATGCCCGAGAGCACGCTGCCGACGCCATCATCCACCCTGCCCGCATCGACAGCTGCCGATGACTCTGCCACCGCCAGCATTCGCTTCCTCGCCAACTCTAATGCACCGTCCGCCGCCGCTGCCGCATCCGCCGCCGCCGCCGCACGCACCGCACCCACCGCGTCCACTGCATCCACCGCATTCACCGCACTCCCTGCATTCAATGCTGCCACCGAAGTCAACAACGCCTCCTCCGCCTCCTCCGCCGCCTCCGCGGCCTCCTCCCAGGGGCTTACACACGTTCACGTTGGAGCTCAACTTCAGCAACTCCAGGACACCGTCATGAGTTGATTTGAGTTAAACGGTGGAAGGAAGTGCGGAAGTTGAGCTGAAATGGGAACAAGTGTAAGCCCCTGCCGCCTCCCCCTCCTCCTCCACCTTCTCCATTATCATCCACATTCCGTCTTCCTCATCATCATCCTCCTCCTCGTAATCCTCATCAAAATCCTCGTCGTCATACGACTCGTCCACCGTAGATAGCACCGCCTCGGCATTGGCTGCAGAGTTGCTCCATGCCGCTGCCGCCTAAAACGAGAGTCATTGAGAACGAACATTCGAAGCGAGATCGGACGTGCCCGCATGACTTACCCTCAGGTTGAACGCTCATGCAGACGCGTGTAGAAGGAGGTGGTGGAAGAGGAGGGAGGAGCAGGAGGAGGAGGAGGGTGGGGAAGAGGATCAGGAGAAGGAGAAGGAGGAGGAGCAGGAGGAGTAGGTAGAGGAGGAGGAGGCGGAGGAAAAGAAGAAAGAGGAGGAGTCCATGGAGATGAATGAGGGGGAGGAGGAGAGTTAATGTCGGTCGGGTGCCCGTGCTAAATGCGCCCCCCTGCCACGGCCAGCCTAGCATCGTCCCACTCGTCTCCCTTCTGATACACCACTCGAATCGCGCCAGTCGTCCCCGCGTTATCGCCGTCAACACAGTCTTCGCGAAGCGACCGGCCATCGAAGAGCTCGCACTCACGCTCGGCAGCGCGGGCAAGGGACGCCGCGGCGGCGGCGGCGGAGGCGGTGGCGGCGGAGGCACTCTCCTTGGTGGCGGCGACGGCAGCGAGCTGGTCCTCCCGCTCAATAGGGCATGACAGATAATGCTCGCCACATTATGTGATGCCATGAACTCAAGAGACGAGGGTCTACAATGCGGAGGATGACGTGGCAGGCATTATCTGTCAGGCCTTGCCGCTCAAGCACCCCCCGGGCGCGCTGCAAGGTCGCGCGCAGCCCATTGACATCCACGGGAACCTGCAGGCACGCAGCCTGCAGTGCCGCCGCCAGTGCCTCCTCCTCTGCAGCACGTGCTTCCTGCCGAATCTCCTGAAGCTAGGGGCTGATGTACGGTGCTCGCCACGTCATCAGGTGTATTGTGCATGCTTGTTTCTTGTATTAGCTGGCACCCTATGACGTGGCGATCACTATCCATCAGCAGGCTTGAAAATGCATTTGATGACGTGGCATGCATTGTCCATCAGTCCCTACCTCAAGCAGGCTCTCCCCCTCCCCCGCGTCAGCCCCAGTTGCCCTGGCTTCCGCGAGAGCCTCCTCCAGCTCAACGATGCCGCGTCCCTGCGGCATGCGCTTAGCGGTGGCGTACGCGTCGCGCACTTTTTCGCGCGCTTCTTTCCGCTTCACGCTCCGACCCAGCAGGATGCGAGTCCGCTTCTCCATGCGAATCCGTAGACCCTCATTCCAGGGCCTCACCTACGTACCGTTTCCAGCTTAACATTCAGCGGCTTGTCATTGACATAGCTTGCGTTATTCCACCTAACGCCTCGAAGATACTCAAGTTGACCTGGATGGGGTGGTTTAGTGCTCACGTTGTGCACGCTCTAGGACGCAATGATCACCGTAACCGTGTGAGATGATCATTGTACAATTTGCAAGCCCTGCCTCCTTTTCCTGCTTCCTGTTGCCTGTTGCCTTGCCGGTGGCGACTGACCGCGCCAGGGAATTGTCCTGCCACAGCGTCAGCACAACGAAGGGGGCTCCGAGCTCGAGCAGTGTCTCGGCCGCGTTGACCATGGCTTCGCCGTCGGATTCCGCCGCGTCTTCGTTCCCCGTTAGAAGGGCCATCGGACACTACTCGATCCGACGTCGGAGCATGGCGTACCTTCAGTGTGAATACACATTCATATGCGCGGAAGAGGAAGCAGGAGGAGGAGGAGGAGGAAGAGGAGGAGGAGGAGGAGGAGGAGGAGGAGGAGGAGGAGATTAGTCGTCAGTGTAGTGGTTATACTGAACACCCCCCCTGCCCGGCGCCGACACGTTGACCACCAGCACCAGCCGCTTTTCGCCCCGCTTACGCTTCTCCCGCTCCTCGGTGTAGTGGCACAAATTGAACATAAAGCAAAACTTGAAAGCAGCCTGGCAGAAGTGGGTTCCTATGTGAGCGCCTTGGGGCTCGATGACGTTTGCAATAGACAAATATGTCATATGCTAGTGTCAAGAGATGAAACCAAGCGGTTCCAACATGGGTCTCAACACGTTTCAACTTGCACCAGCTCACCTCAGAGCGCAGGAAGGAGGTGTCGCTATTGACGCTGTCGCGCGAGTACGTCCCAAACGAGTACGGCGCGTTGGGCCACAGCGTCTGATAGAACCCGCGCAGGTCGCCCAGCTGCGCCTCGGGCAACAGGCCCTCCGCCCAGGGCCTGCAATCGTTTCCTTTCAGCTTCACTTGAGCACCTTGTTTGGGGCCGGGAACACGCGGACCAGGGCTAAAGCCTGGTGCCTCCCTATACAAGCGAAGCATCTCTGCCTCTCTCTCCTTCCGGTCAAGTGTCAGCTGAGCTTTTGAACAAGTGGAACTCCCTGCCTCAGGCAACAGGATCTGGGGGGCTTGGATATTGGGCTGCTGCATCCCAGCAGCGGCGGTGAGCGCGGAGGCCGTCATGAGCACGGTGCGCAGCGTGAGAGCAACCGACGGCTGCGTCCACCCCTGCCACACGGGAAACAGCGGCACCAGAGTATCGCCCTCGTCTGCGCTTTCGCTCACGCCCTCCTTGCCGCCACCCAGGGCCTGGTAGCTAGTGCTTGCCACGTCACAGGATAAAATGCAATTCAAGCAACGCAGGCTAAACATGGGTACGATGACTCCATCAGTCCTTGCCACCGCCGCCTCCAGCCTTCGCCCCAGCCGTCGCCGGCGGCGGCGGCCACGGTGCGGCCTTGATGCTCGCCGCGGCCATTTCGTCCACGCTCCGCGGCTGCCCGCTTGAGCTAGCCCTTTGCATAGGGCCTGGTAGATAGTGCTCGCCACGTCATGGGGTGCCACTTAACTGAAGCGTCGAGGGTTCGAAGTGCGTTGGATGACAGGGACTGGCGGACAGTGCTCGCTACGTAACAGGGTGCCATTCAACTCAAGAGTCAAGGGTTGAAAATGCGTTAGATAACGTAACGAGCAACACCCTCCCAGGCCCTACCTGAGCAGCGGCAGCGGCACGTGCATGGCCACCGACGGGGAGTCGCCCACCGCCACCTTGTCGACGGGGAATGTGGATATCTCCGAAAGGATGGACTCCTGCACCTCCCGCAGGACCAGGTCCGTGGAGGTGCTGTTACCCATGTTGTAGAGGCGCACGTTGAGCTTGAAAGCAACACTTGAAAGCTGTTCATCATATTTTAGCTTCAAGCGCTGAAACTAAGCGCGGTAAAAGCAGGGTCATCCAGGGGTCAACCTGCACCGCCCTAACCGTGTGCCACTGCAGCATCGCCTCCAGG
>Ga0307489_10000221_pt1 | contig 32252 bp, 35 predicted proteins | sample SB12metaG_FD_202247 | JGI IMG/M metagenome (GOLD analysis project Ga0307489, IMG submission 202247) | Sea-ice brine microbial communities from Beaufort Sea near Barrow, Alaska, United States - SB 1.2 | ecosystem: Environmental > Aquatic > Marine > Coastal | place: USA: Alaska | collected... | reverse complement strand
TGTGCTTCTTTATTTGTAATAGCCTCTAAATCAGAAACCTTCCCTTTAGTTTTTGAAATTTTAATATTTTCACCGTCAAACATCATGATACCAGAGCTGTCATACCCTCTATATTCTAATCTTTTTAGTCCATTGATTACAATAGGATAGGCATCTCTGTAACCTATATATCCTGTTATTCCACACATAGCAATTGTTTCTTAAATTTTTGTTGTTACTTATTTTTTGAATACGATATTTTTAACTGAGCTGCTGTATCTCCATTTAATAAGACTACTGATCTTGGATTCCAGTTATACGTTTTAACATTCACGTCTAATATCCCAGTACTAGTTACTGGTAAGTCTGTATTGGTATTGAAAACCTTTAATTCTAATGTTGAAAAATTATCCATAGAACCATCGAGCAAACTAGAAATATAATCTGTAATTTTAAAATTATAACGCTCTGGTTTTTCTTCTTCACTTAGAAATAAATTTCCTCCAAAAAACGGAGATTCTGTATAAGAATCTTCAATATGAGTTGGTGTTACGTTGCCACCATTGTCACTATTTTTATAAATTATTAATTTTTGTGGCACAATATTTCCATCTGAACTTGCTGTCTCATTCACTTTAAAAGTTAACGAAGCATCATTTACAAGAAGACCCTGGGAATCAGTACCTTCCAAAGCTGCTAATTCTTGTAAATCCAGAAAACCATCATTATTTGCATCCTTGTCTTCGTATTCTAAAATAGCGTCTGTCGGATTTTCTGCTTTTAAAGCAGCCAAATTAACTCCTAAAATTTTAACAGTTGCAGAAGAACCTGCCATGCCTTGAATTACAAGATTTTCATTTGGCACTGGTATCGCTGGAGAAGACATTTTGTAGGTACTATTTCTAGTATTTGCTAAATTAAAACTATAGGATGCTGTACTATTTTCTGTAACAACACTGTTCTCTAGAATGGTTTTAGAATACATAAAATCTATAGAAGGTGCCTGTGAAGCAGCTAAATTAAATGGAACTAAAGCACCATCTGTGCCTTTTGCCTTTAAAATGATTCCTCTAAAATAATTTTGAAACGCTGTAGGTGACAAGAATTCGGCATCCTCAAATTTGTCCCAAAATAAACGTTTCATTTCATCTAAATCTAATGGAATTGCCAAAAAAGGAAGAGCCTGAGCATCTCCATTAAAAACATTTAAGGTGTCTTGAACAACGGTTGCACTGTTCACATCTGAGCTTCTATCAAATCTATTAAAATAGAAAGCAGTATCTGAAGGGCTTGGCATAAACGTAAAACCAGCTGCAGCAGTTAATAACTCTTGCTCCTCATACGCAAAATCCGAAGAAAATGAATTTGATTTTGACGGATCTGAAGGATTTAATTTATTTATAAAAGTCCCATTTCTGTATACCTCCAATTCCGTTGGTATTGAAACATCTCCTAAGATAGAATCTAATTTATAGATGGTATTACCGTCAGCATCCGTATTATCAATAACAGCGGTATATGGTAATTTCAAAACCACTTTGTCTAAATTGTAAATGGTATCACCATCTAAGCTAGCTCCACTCGTTTTTAAACCAGAAGGAAGATCTAATTGAGAAACAAAACCTGCGTGCACTTTTTCTGCATAAGGCTTGTTGTAAACGCCCACCCAGTATTCACTCAAAAGACTTACCCCAATATTATCTGCTCTTACAGATGCTATATTATTTTGCGTAATTTCAACTTCTAAAACAACCTCTCCTGTAGAGAACTTGGTGTTACTTACAACACCACTACCTATATCTGTAAAGTCTTCTTCACATGAAATTAGACCAGATAAAACCAAAAACAAAACACCAAAATAGGTGCTTTTTATATAAATATTTTTCACTGTAAAATAATTAATTAATTAGCTGAAACTAAATCAGCGTAAAAATTTAAATAACTTTCTTTAAAATTTTCTTCTTGAAACCCTAAAACAGGCAACTTCTTTTCTTCGATAAAGGAAATTAATTCTTCGGGGATAGTTTCACTACCATGAATAACTGCGTCAGAATTTTCAATAGCACTTTTTAATATATTCGTATGATTAGGTGTCTTAACTGTTGCTATTTTTTTGCTATTACTCAGATCAAACTTAATTTTATCAGAAAGATCTTTGCTCAGCGTTCCTTCATAAGAGTTGTTATAAATAGATGTTATAATTTTACTTTCTGTAAACAATGGTTCTTCATTGTAAAATTCTCTCAGATAAAGAGGTAACAATGAAGCCATCCAACCATGAACATGAATAATATCTGGAGCCCAATTTAATTTTTTTACGGTCTCTACAACACCTTTTGCAAAGAAAATTGCTCGCTCATCATTATCATCAAACAAAGTGTCATCTTCGTCTGTAAAAACAGCTTTTCTCTTAAAGTATTCCTCGTTGTCTATGAAATAGACTTGCATTCTTTCTTTCGGTATCGAGGCCACCTTTATTATCAATGGCATATCCATATCATTAACAACTAGATTCATTCCAGAAAGACGAATAACCTCGTGTAATTGGTGTCTTCGTTCATTAATAACGCCATACCTTGGCATAAAAATTCTAGTTTGTACTCCTTTAGAATGTGCGTTTTTTGCAGCATTAAATGCAGTTAACGATAACTCTGTTTCAGGCAAGTAAGGTACTACTTCAGATGAAACAAATAATATTCTCTTGTCCTTCATTAAATAAAATTCTTTTATGAGATGCGCAAAAATACAAATTATTATACTAATATCGTGTTAAAATGGTAAGTTTGCACACTTTATCAATATTTTTAGAATGAGAATTTTCAACAACAAAAAAGACTTAAAAGACTGTCTTTTAGAACATAAAAGAAGCAAAAAAACCATTGGATTTATACCTACTATGGGGGCATTACATCAAGGCCATTTGTCTTTAATTGAAGAAGCAAAGAGAGAAAATAGCATTGTTGTGGTAAGTATCTTTGTAAATCCAACACAATTTGATAATGTAGAGGATTTAAAAAAATACCCAAAAACAATAGAAAATGATATTAAATTATTAGCATCTGTTTCTTGTGATGTTTTATTTTCACCCACAGTAGCCGAAATTTATTCAAAAAACATCATTTCAGAAAAATTAAATTTTGATGGCTTAGAGCATCAAATGGAAGGAAAGTATAGAGATGGCCATTTCAATGGAGTTGGAACCATTGTAAAAACACTTTTTAAAATTATTGAGCCCAACAGCGCTTATTTTGGGCAAAAAGACTTTCAGCAATTACAAATTATTAAAAAAATGGTGCAAAAAAATAACCTGAATGTAAAAGTGAAAGGCTGCCAAATTTTTAGGGAAAAAAATGGTTTAGCAATGAGTTCTAGAAACTCTAGATTGTCTGATGAAAGCAAAGAAATTGCGCCTATTATATATAAAATACTTGAAAAAGTTAAAAATAAATTTGACACAAAAAGTCTTTCGGAAATTAATGAATGGGTAGAAAATAAATTTAAAAAACAGCATTTATTAAAATTAGAATATTTTGTGATTGCAGATGAAGAAACATTAAAAGCCCCAAAAAAGAAAGATTCTAGTAAAAAATATAGAGCTTTTATTGCTGTTTTTGCAGGAGACATAAGATTGATAGATAACATTCGTTTAAAATAATACTAATTAAAAAAAGCACTATTTTTGCAATATGTTAGTACAAATTGTAAAGTCTAAAATCCACCGTGTAAAAGTTACGGGTGCAGATTTAAATTATATCGGAAGTATAACCATAGATGAAGATCTAATGGATGCTGCTAATATTATTGAAGGTGAACGCGTTCAAATTGTAAATAATAATAACGGCGAACGTCTGGAAACATACGCAATTCCCGGACCAAGAGGAAGTGGCGAAATTACGTTAAATGGCGCTGCTGCAAGAAAAGTAGCAAAAGGTGATATTTTAATTTTGATTGTATATTGTTTTATGGAGCTTGAAGAAGCAAAAAAATTTAAACCTTCCTTAGTTTTTCCAAGCGAAAAAGATAACACACTTACATAATTTGAATTTTAAAAAGGTTTTAAAAATTGTTTTACCACTTGCTTTCGGAGGTTTTTTAGTTTGGTACTCTTTGTCTTATATTTCTCTAGAAATTTTAGGGGTATATTTTAAAGAAGCAAATTATAGTTGGATTTTACTTGGTCTTTTCTTTGGCGTTTTAAGTCATTTATCTAGAGCCTATAGATGGAAGTTTATGCTAGAACCGCTCGGTTTTAAACCGAAGCTTGTAAACAGCATTTTAGCAGTGCTAGTAAGTTATTTAGTGAATTTAGCATTGCCTAGAGCAGGAGAGATTTCTAGAGCAACAGTCATGTCTAACTACGAAAAAATTCCCTTTGAAAAAGGTTTTGGTACTATTGTAGCAGAACGTATTGCAGATTTAATAATGATGCTGCTCATTATCGCGCTCACGCTTTTTGTTCAATTTGATTTTATTTATGAATTACTTATTAAAAAATTCAACCCAATAAAAATAGGCACTGGGCTAGCCGTCTTAATTATTGGTTTTTTCATTTTTAGATTTTTTGTAAACAAAGCTGCTTCTGGGTTTTTCTTAAAAATTAAAACCTTTGTTACTGGTTTAATTGAAGGGGTGACAAGCATCTTTAAAATGAAAAATAAATGGGCTTTTATTTTTCATACCGTTTTTATTTGGACAATGTACGTAGCAATGTTTTGGTCAATGGTTCCTGCAATTGAAGGTTTAGAGATTCCTTTTGGTGGTATTTTAATCGGTTTTATTGCAGGTGGTTTTGCGATTGCAGCAACAAACGGTGGTATTGGTTTGTACCCAATTGCTGTTGCCGGCGCCTTAGCTTTATTTGATATTCCTACAGAAACAGCTACCGCTTTTGGCTGGATTATGTGGACCGCACAAACAGCTATGGTTGTTGTTTTTGGTGGTTTGGCATTTTTACTCTTACCAATTTACAATAAGAATAAGTAATTTTTTGTCATTTCTAAAGGTCGCGCTTTTCATTATGTTTTTTTGCAGAACAAAATAAAAAGGATATCATTTCAATCGCCAACACAACTATTTGCCAATTTTAAACATTGCTTACTTGTAAAAGACTTTTTAAAAGACAAACCTCAAGATTACTTTGTAACTTTGAACTTTAAACTTTAAAACCTATTTTAAATGGCCAAAACCAAAACAACTTTTTTCTGTCAGAATTGTGGCACGCAACATGCAAAGTGGGTGGGACAATGTGGTGCTTGTAAAGAATGGAACACCATTGTTGAAGAAATCGTTCAGAAAGAAGAAAAACGTGTTTGGAAACAAGCTACAACAGCAGGAAAAACGGTAAACAAACCCTTAAAAATTGGTGATATTCAGTTAAACCCAGAAGAAAGAGTTGTGACGAATAACATCGAATTAGATACTGTTTTAGGCGGTGGTTTGGTAAAGGGCTCTGTTACTCTTCTCGGGGGTGAACCTGGTATTGGAAAATCTACTTTACTATTACAAGTTGCTTTAAAAATTCATCAAAAAGTGTTGTACGTTTCTGGTGAGGAGAGTCAGTCTCAAATAAAAATGAGAGCAGATAGATTAGAATCCAACAACTCCAATTGTCTTATTCTTACAGAAACCAACACACAACAAATCTTTAAGAGTATAGAAGAAACTGAACCCGAAGTGCTTGTCATAGACTCTATACAAACTTTGCATACAAATAATATAGAAGCCTCTCCTGGAAGTATTTCTCAAATAAGAGAAACCGCTGCAGAATTAATAAAGTTTGCCAAAGAAACTGCCACTCCCGTTTTATTAATTGGTCATATTAACAAAGATGGAAACATTGCTGGACCAAAAATTTTAGAACACATGGTAGATGTTGTTTTACAGTTTGAAGGTGATAGAAATCATACCTACCGAATTTTACGTTCTCAGAAAAACAGGTTTGGCGCTACTTCTGAATTAGGCATTTACGAGATGCTTTCTACCGGATTAAGAGAAATCTCAAATCCGTCTGAAATACTGATTTCTAAAAAAGACAACGATTTAAGTGGAACCGCAATTGCGTCTACCTTAGAAGGTGTTAGACCGTTAATGATAGAAATACAAGCCTTAGTTTCTACTGCAGTTTACGGAACACCTCAGCGTTCTACAACAGGTTATAACTTAAAACGACTGAACATGATTTTAGCCGTTTTAGAAAAACGTGCGGGCTTTAAATTAGGCGCTAAAGACGTATTTTTGAATATTACTGGAGGTATAAATGTAGACGATCCTGCAATCGATTTGGCAGTTGTTGCGGCTATTCTATCCTCTAATCAAGACGTTGCTATTAACCCAAATGTGTGTTTTGCGGCAGAAGTTGGTTTGGCTGGAGAAATACGACCCGTTTCTAAAATAGATCAACGAATTTTAGAGGCTGAAAAACTGGGTTATAAAACCTTAGTAGCTTCGAAATACAACAAAATTGTTTCTAAAAACCATGCAATTAAATTGGTTTTAGTTGGTAAAATTGAAGAAGCTTTCGCCTCTTTATTTGCTTAACATTTCTGTTTCTAAATTTTTCAGCATAACAATTTGATAAAAGCCACTTTATTAAAAACGTGTTTTCTAATTAGTCATTCCATAAAACCATTAAAAATATTTTCCTGAACTTGTCTAAGGGTAAGTTCACAAAAGTTTTCAACCAACTGAGACAGACAATCGTTTGCTTCGTTTAATATAGGTATCAAAAAATATGCTATTTCTAAATGCGCGGGAAACTCAAATAAACTAAATTCAACAAAAAAACCGAACATTTCTGCTCGGTTTTCTTAAATGCTAGAAGTTACATCTCAAGAAACTCTTTTATTTCTTATTTGCAATTTTTATATATTTATCTAACGCCATGGTCATTGAAGGTATTTCTGGAGATGGTGCTTGTATTTCACATTTTAAACCAGCTTCTGTTGCGGCATTTACAGTAGAATTACCAAAAGCAGCAATTCTAGTACTATTTTGTTTGAAATCTGGAAAGTTTTGAAATAAAGATTCAATTCCGGAAGGACTAAAAAACACTAAAACATCATAGAGAACATCCTCTAAATCCGATAAATCACTTACAACGGTTCTGTATAAGTCCAATCGCGTCCATTTAACGCCTAACTTATCTAACTCTTCAGGAACTAATGGTTTTAATTTATCTGAAGATGGTAACAAGAAACTTTCTGTTTTATGCTTTTTGATTAACTTTGTTAGATCAATAAAAGTTCTACTACCAACATAAATTTTACGTTTTCTATAGACTACGTATTTCTGCAAATAATAAGCAACCGCCTCAGACTGACAAAAATATTTCATATCATCTGAAACTTTAAAACGCATTTCTTCAGCAATTTTAAAAAAATAATCTACTGCATTTCTACTTGTTAAAATAATAGCAGTATACTCTTTAAAATCAATCTTTTTGTTTCTAATTTCCTTTGCAGAAATACCTTCTACATGAATAAAAGATCTAAAATCTATCTTTACTTTTTGTCTGTCCGACAAGTCAAAATAAGGAGATGTTTCTGTCTTTGGTGGAGGTTGCGATACTAAGATCGTTTTCACTTTCATACGCTCTCTTTTTTTAATTTAAATCATCAATTTAAACAATGTTAATAGGGGTGCTATTTCGAAGGCGCAAATGTACAAAATAAAATAAAACAACTCGCTAAAAACCAGCTTTTTGTTATTCCTTAGTTGAAAAAGGTACCTTAAGAAAAACAAACCTAAAGTAATATAAGCAAAACATACATAATTTAAAGGGCTAAACTGAAATAGAATGTAGAAAAATAATAGAAAAAAACTAACGGAATGTAAGTAACTAAGTTTACAAACTAAATAAAAACGAACCTGTTGTTTTAATAAAAAAAGTCTTACAAAGACAAGCTCAAGAGAGCTTTTAAGTATTAAGTAACTAAAAACAAGTTTTAAAACAAAAAGAAAAAAAGAAAAACTAAGTACAAAATCTACATTTCTTTCTGAAACAAGCAAACTAAGCGTAAGTGCTATGACTATGGATGAAAAAACGAATAATAAACTATAAAATGAATTAAAAAAAGAAGCATCTTGTTCCGCTTCATCCGCAATAAAGCTTTTATTAAAGAGTGCAAAAACATATCCTTTTAATTTTTCTGCATCTATTATTTTTAAGACCGCAATAACTGCAAATAGAAACACCAAAACAAGGGGAATCCAATTTGTACTTGTTGCTATTTTTTCTAGTGCTTGCACTTTTTTTTCTTAATAATATTGACCCAAAATTAGTAATTAAAAATTTATATTTGCAGTATTATCCTATGAAATATTATTTATGTGCGATACGCTAGTAATTATTCCTACTTACAACGAAAAAGAAAACATAGAAACTGTTATAAGAGCTATTTTTAAAGAAGAAAAAATATTTCATATTCTAGTTGTTGATGATAATTCTCCTGATGGAACTTCAACAATCGTAGAAAAATTAATAGCGGCATTTCCAAATCAACTTTTTTTAGAAAAAAGAAAAGGCAAAACTGGTTTAGGTACTGCATATATTCATGGGTTTAAATGGGCATTGGCTAGAACCTATAATTACATCGTAGAAATGGATGCAGATTTTTCTCACAATCCTAAAGACGTGGTTCGTTTATACAATACATGCGCAAATGAAGGCGCAGATGTTGCTGTAGGATCTAGGTACGTAGCCAATCAGGTAAACGTGGTAAATTGGGATATTAAACGATTATTGCTTTCTTATTTAGCTTCAAAATACGTACGTTTTATTACTAGAATTCCTGTTTTTGACACCACTGCTGGTTTTGTTTGCTGGAAACGTAAGGTTTTAGAAACAATAGATATAGATAGCATTAGATTTGTAGGCTATGCTTTTCAAATTGAAATGAAATTTAAAGCTTGGAAACACAAATTTAATATAAAAGAAGTCTCTGTAATTTTTACAGATAGAAACTTAGGCGTGTCTAAAATGAATGGAAACATTATTTCTGAAGCACTATTTGGTGTTCTAAAAATGAAATTAAAAGGATTGCCAAAATAAATACATTCATGAATACTATTTCTATTAGAGCCGCAAATTTAAACGACTTAGAAACCCTGTTAGCCTTTGAGCAAGGAGTTGTAACCGCAGAAAAACCCTTAGATAATTTCCTAGGGAACGGTACGTTAACATATTACGATATTCCCGAACTAATTACTAATAAAAACACGCACTTAGTAGTTGCTGTTTCAAATGAAGAATTAGTAGGTTCTGGTTATATTAAAATAGAGGACTCTAATAGTTACCATAAAAACCCAGAACATGGTTATATTGGCTTTATATTTGTAAAACCATCCTTTAGAGGGAAAAAAATTAGCACGCTAATTTTAGAATCTTTAAAGCGTTGGGCAAAAGAAAAAAACTTAAAAGAATTACGGTTAGATGTCTATAGCAATAATTCTAATGCGATAAAGTCTTACGATCGTTTTGGATTTACAAAGAGTTTAGTGAACATGAGAATTGATATTTAAGAAAAACAAATGATAAAATCAACTTTAATAAAAAACGCAACAATAGTAAACGAAAACAAGGTTTACAAAGGGGATGTTCTCATTGAAAACGAAATAATAACAGCAATTTCTTCAAAGATTACTCCAACTAAAAATGTGAAAGTCATAGATGCAAAGGGCCGTTATTTAATTCCTGGTTTTATAGATGATCAAGTGCATTTTAGAGAACCTGGTTTAACTCATAAAGCTAATATTGCTACTGAAAGTCGCGCTGCCGTTGCTGGTGGAATTACTACATTTATAGAAATGCCCAATACAGTGCCCCAAGCTACCACTCAAGATTTATTAGAAGATAAATTTAAAGTTGCCGCTGTAGATTCTTACGCGAACTATTCCTTTATGTTTGGTGGAACAAATAATAATTTAGAAGAGTTGTTAAAAACAGATCCAAAAAAGGTAGCAGGCATCAAATTATTTTTAGGTTCTTCTACCGGAGATATGTTGGTAGACAATGAAGGGGTTTTAGAGAAAATTTTTTCATCAACAAAAATGATTATCTCGGTACATTGCGAGGATGAAGCAACCATCAAAAGAAATACTGCAACGTATATAAAAAAGTACGGAGATGCTATTCCAATGAAATATCATCCAGTTATTAGAAGTGAAGAAGCATGTTATTTGTCGTCTTCAAAAGCAATTGAATTGGCAAAAAAGACAGGTGCAAGACTGCATGTTTTTCATCTATCAACAGAAAAAGAAACGCATTTATTCAGAAATGATATTCCTTTAGAAGAAAAACAAATTACTTCAGAAGTTTGTATCCATCACCTTTGGTTTTCAGACAAAGATTACGAAGAAAAAGGAACACATATCAAATGGAATCCTGCTGTAAAAACAGAGAGAGATAGACAAGGATTATGGAAGGCTTTGTTAGATGATAGAATAGATGTTTTAGCAACAGACCACGCACCTCACACTTTAGAGGAAAAAAATAATAGTTACACAAAAGCGCCCAGTGGAGGTCCATTAGTGCAACATGCCTTTGTTGCGCTACTAGAAAAAGTAAAAGAAGGTGTAATTTCAATTGAAAAATTAGTAGAAAAAACAAGTCATAATCCTGCAAAATTATTTCAGATCGAAAAACGTGGGTTTATAAAAGAAGGGTATTTCGCAGATTTAGTGTTAATTGACACCAACAAACCTCAAACCGTTTCTAAAGAGAATATCTTATATAAATGCGGTTGGTCTCCCTTTGAAGGAGTTACTTTTTCGTCGCGCATAACCCATACTTTTGTAAACGGAAATTTAATGTATAACAATGGGGTTTTTGATGACAAAATAAAAGGCAAAAGAATCACCTTTAATAGATAAAATGAAAAAAATTAGCACCCTATTTATTTTTATCTTTTTTCTTTCTTGTACTAGTAATACTATTTTTAAAAAACCAAAAGACCTAATTCCAAGAGATACGATGAGCCTTTTGTTGCAGGAAATGATGATTGCCTCTAGTGCAACCTTCATAGCAAACAAAAAGCAACAGAAAAATATTAATTACATGCCTTTTGTGTATGATAAATTTAAAATAGATAGCACTCGTTTTGATCTTAGTAATTATTATTACATGTCTAAAATAGATGTTTATCAAGAAATTGTAGAAAGTGCTAAAAATAGTTTAGCGTTAAGAAATGATGTGTTTAAAAAAACACGACAAAGATTAGAGGCAATTCGAAAAGATTCTATAGACTGTGTAAAAAGTAATCAAAAAGGATTAGAGGCAATTCGAAAAGATTCTTTAAAAACTGATAGAAAAGGATTAGACAGCTTAAAAATTTTAAGAAACTTAAATTCCTTTGAACAATTAAAAAAGGTTTAGACACTCTATTCACAAGAAAATAAGCTGCTATTTTACCGATACTTCTTTTACTTTTTTCTTACGGTTGCGTCTTCTTCATTGTTAATTATTCCTTTGATAAAAAGGTTTTAACAAACTCGTTTCATAATCATTACAGACACTTTTAACAACAGTCTCTATTTCTTCAAATTGAAAGTTGATTGTTTTTTTAATCTTATTTGAAGAATATTTAGAAACTTCGTGTGCACTTTTTGCCGAATATTTACTTAATAAAGGTTCTTTTCTAGTGCATGCACAAAATATTGAAGAAACGCGCCAAAGAAGATTGGTTTGCCAAACTTTTATTTTTTTTGAAGGTCTTTTTTTTCCGAAAGCATCTGCAATTAAAAAAAGGATCTCTTTATAGGATTTATTTTCTGAAACCAAAATGAAACGTTCATTTTTAACATCAGAATCCATCAGCAAAATCATCGCATTTACAACATCTTTTACTCCCACAAAACCGGTAATTCCTTCTGTGAAATATTTGAACCCTTTATAGACTTGACTGAATAATTTACCTGAACTCGCAAACCAAAATCCAGCACCTAAAATAATTCCTGGATTTACAATTATCACGGCTACCTCTTCTTGACTTGCGCGCCAAACTTCCATTTCTGCACCGAATTTAGTAATAGAATACCCACTATTATCAAGCTCTTTATTCCATTCATTCCCTTCTGTAATTAGCTTTCCATTTAGCGCGTCTCCAACGGCAGCAATAGAGCCAACAAAACACAACTTTTTAATTTTTGCGTCAATTGAAAGATTTACAATAATTGCAGTTCCATGGATATTTACTTTTCTCATTTCTCTGTAATCTTTCGAATTAAAAGAAATAAATGCTGCACAATGGTATACTTTTTCAATTCCAACAAATGCAGGAATCATCGCGGGAATGTCGGTAATATCTGCTTTCAACCATGCTATCTTTGAGAACAGCAAAGCAGCATTAGTATCACAGGAAAAAACGTTTTTTACCAGTTCTATTTTTTCTTTAGAACGATAAATTGCACGCACTTTTTCATCATTTTTGATCAAATGATACAATAAATGAGCGCCCACCAAACCTGTTCCTCCAGTAACTAAAATCATACTGCAAATTTATGTTTTTTTGATGGATAAGTTTATATTTGCAGCATTAAAGAGTAGTATTTTAAACAATTGACAGTCTCAAATTAAGCTTGCAGAAAATCGATACTTAAAACGATGCATGCACAAAACTTCGACAAGCCAAGTTTGACATCTGTTTATTAAAATTGAATTAATTTAGATTTACAATGAAAAATTTTCTTGAAGAATTACAATGGAGAGGAATGTTGCATGATAGCATGCCAGCAACCGAAGCGCACTTATTAGAAAGTATGAGAAGTGCTTATGTTGGCTTTGATCCTACTTCAGATTCTTTACACATAGGTAATTTAGTACCTATTATGTTGTTGGCCCATTTTCAAAGATGCGGTCACCAACCCATTGCATTAGTTGGGGGCGCAACGGGCATGATTGGTGATCCTTCAGGGAAATCTGCTGAACGCAATTTGCTAGATGAAAAAACACTACGTTACAACCAAGAAGCAATAAAAGGGCAATTAAGTCACTTTTTAGATTTTACTTCAAATGCAGAGAATGCTGCTATTTTGGTAAACAATTATGATTGGATGAAAGATTTTTCTTTCCTAGACTTTATACGTGATGTTGGTAAACACGTTACTGTAAACTATATGATGGCGAAAGATTCTGTAAAGAATAGAATTAATGCTGAATCTAAAGACGGAATGTCTTTTACCGAATTTACATACCAGCTTGTTCAAGGGTATGATTTCTTACATTTGTATCAAAATAACAATGCTTCTATTCAAATGGGAGGTTCTGATCAATGGGGAAATATTACTACTGGCACAGAGCTAATTAGAAGAATTGGTGGCGGAAAAGGATATGCAATTACCTGTCCTTTAATTACAAAATCTGATGGTACGAAGTTTGGGAAATCAGAGGGTGGAAATGTTTGGTTAGATGCCAAGAGAACATCCCCTTATAAATTTTACCAGTACTGGTTGAATGCTTCTGATGAAGATGCAGAAAAATACATTAGAATTTTTACCTTTTTAGAGAAAGAAACCATAGCTGCTTTAATCGCTGAACATAAAGAAGCGCCACATGCACGTGTATTGCAAAAGAAAATTGGGGCTGAAGTTACCTTATTAGTCCACGGAAAAGAAGCCTATGAAAATGCTATTAAAGCTTCTAACATTTTATTCGGAAAATCTACAGCTTCCGATTTAAAGTCGTTGGATGAACAAACTTTTTTAGATGTTTTTGACGGTGTACCGCAAGCTACCGTAGCTATTGCAGATGTAACAGAAGGTTTAGACATGATTGCTGCATTGGCTGCAAAAACAAATTTTTTAAACTCTAATGGCGATGCCAGAAGAGCTTTAAAAGAGAATGCTATTTCTGTAAACAAAGAAAAAGTAAAAGAAGATTTTGCAATTACAAAAGAAGATCTAATTGCGAATAAATACGTGTTATTGCAGCGTGGTAAAAAAACGTATTATTTACTAGTTGTTGCATAATTATTTTCACGCATGAATGCATAAAAACAAAAAAAGAGCTGAATTAATTCAGCTTTTTTTTTATGCACAAACAAACCCAAGCTTGCATTAAATTATCTTTAATTGTTCATGATTTCCCAGTTTTTGTCTGCCTTCTCTTTGAGTTTTTCTGCACCTTCCGCTTCCCATAATTCTAAAGTATTTGTTCCCCAAGAATTATAAAACAAGTATAATTTACCCTCTTTAATTTCAAAGGTTTCAGGATCTATAGAAGCCCTTTTGCCTTTTGCGCCAAGTGCATAAGCGCAATGACCACCATATGCAGGAATGTATTTTTCAGGAGATTCTTTAAAGGTTTCTAAGTTTTCTTTTGTTGAAAATTTAAACTTTACACCATCGTATGCTGTCGTAAATTTTATATCTCCTTCTTTGAATGTGTTGCCAAAGTAAGCTACTACATCATACCCTTCTGCTACAAAACCTTTTTTTAAGTTATACTTTTGCGCAAAAAAAGTAGCAGAAAATAGCATCAGTAAAATTGTTATAAAACCCTTCATCACGTATGTTTTTTGTTTTGTCGGTGCAAAACTAAAACGCTTACAAAACCATTAAATTGCAACCTCTAATATCCGAACTATCAAAACGCCCAATGATTTCAAACGTTCCGTTTTCGTGTACCTTTCCTAAGTCTTGGGTCGCAATAAAAGAGCATGAATTGTAGTTGGCCAAGTCAATTACATTTATTCCTCCGTTTTTTCCTGAAGCATTTATTGTGAGGGCGTCTTCGGTATCCCTTGTTAAAATTTTCATCCAAGGAGGTGTTTCAAAAATGCCATTTCCTTTTGAATATGCCTGACTTAATAATTCCGTCATTCCGTATTCTGAATGAATTTCCGATACCCCAAATCCATTTTGTAAAATAGCATGCAACTCTTCTCTTACCAATTCTTTTCTTCTTCCTTTCATACCTCCAGTTTCCATAATTATGGTGTTTTTTAGGCTGAATTGTTGCATTTCTATTAAATCTAACAAAGCAAAAGAAACCCCAATTAAAAGTATTTTTTGACCATTTTTATCTAATTCCATCAGTTTTTTAGCTAACTCTTGGATGTTATCAAGATAAAACCCGCTTTCTGAATTTTTGGATTTTTGAATTAAATCATCCACCATAAAAACCAAAGAAGAGCCTTCGCGTTCTAAGTAATTGGGTAATAACGCCAATACGGTATACGCTTCTATGTTTCCATAAAAATGAGCAAACCCTTTTAAATAACTCTCTTTATAAAGGTTTATATCGGTAACTAAGTGTCTACTGGTAACGCTTCCTGTGGTTCCAGAACTTGTGAAAACTTCTTGAACTTCATCTAAAGAAGAGATTACCTTTCTACTTTTAAAAAACTGAATTGGTAGAAACGGAATTTCTTCAATAGTCGTAATATTTGAAGGATGGATGTACAGCAAATCACAAAAAGACCTGTATACTTTATTATTTTTAAATTGATGTTTAAAAACAATTAAAGCAACCTCTGTAAATTCATCTTTATTTTGTATGTTGAAAATTCTATTGTGCATAAGACAGTGCAAAAATAAGGCTTATAGATGTAATTCTTTTATTATTTTAAAATCATTATACGTTAAAAAACCTTTCTTTTTTTTTAGTAGTTTAAAAACTAAAACTCTTTCATTAAGACCATTCAAAGAAGCAAAACAGCTTTTTATCGACTATAATTTAACTTCCAGCTAAAACAAACCAAAGAGTTATAATTCTCCATTAAATTTATAACCTAAAACAATTTCAGATGAATTTTGTAACAAATACCTATATTACAATTAGCGGAATAAAAAAAGTTGTTGAAATCAATGAAGTAAAATATCACCAAAAACTTATTTATCAAGACAACAAGCCTGCTTATTTAGTAGATTTTTACGATTTACAAAAAGAATCGAATGCAATGATGAATATCCTAGTTTTATGCTCTGGAAATCCTATAAACAAAGTATTAAAGACCATTAATAAACGTTATAACATCAATTTATCAATTCCAATAATATCTAGAATCGGACTTCAAAGAAAAATAAAATCAGAGATTATAAAGCTAGATTTACAACCAATTCCATTAAAATGGTTAGGCTATTCTTTGTAAATTTTTACAAGTAATTCACCTTTATCATTCATTGAAGCTCTATACATTCCTGTAGTATTAAACTCAAAAGACATATTCCCGTTTTTGTCTAAAGCAACAACACCGCCAGTTCCACCAAGTTTTGTTAATTTGTTTTGAATTACATCTGCTGTAGCTTCTTTTAAAGACTTTTGTTGATATTCCATTTGTGCTGAAATATCATATGCAACTTGACTTCTAATAAAATACTCTCCCCAACCTGTTGACGAAACTCCACATGTTTTATTATTTGCATACGTACCAGATCCAATAATTGGCGCATCTCCAATTCTTCCCCAACGTTTATTAGTCATTCCTCCAGTTGAGGTTCCTGCAGCAATATTTCCGTCTTTATCTAATGCCACGCAACCAACGGTTCCAAATTTTGAGTTTTTAATATCCGCGTCGTAAAAAGCCGCTTTTTTATCAGCGCTCTTTAATTCCGTTTTTTCTTTATTTTTTATATTTTGTAATGAATTAAAACGTCTTTCTGTATAAAAATAAGCTGGATCTACAATTTCTAATCCTTTTTCTTTTGCGAATAGGGATGCTCCTTTTCCAGAAAGCATCACATGGTCTGAATCTGTCATAATCTTAACCGCCAATTCAATGGGACTTTTTACATTCATTACCCCTGCAACTGCACCCGCATTTAATGTTTTCCCATCCATAAAAGAAGCATCTAACTCGTTTGTTTCTTCATGTGTAAAAACGGCTCCTTTACCTGCATTAAATAGTGGAGACGCCTCCATTACTTGAATCGTTTTAACAACAGCCTCTTGGCTTGTTCCCCCATTTTTAAGAATTGCATGTCCCGTTCTAATTGCTTGTTCTAATTTCCGTTTATATTCTTTTTCTTTTTCATCAGATACATTTTTCTTCAAAATAGTTCCCGCACCTCCATGAATTATAATTGCAAATTCATTTTGTTTGACCAGGGTCTCGTTTTGCTGAGACGTTAACTCCTTTTTACAACTAAAAGAAAATACTAAGATTGCTATAATAAAAAGAAAATTCTTCATGTTTATATTGTTTAAAATTTAACAATTATTATGTTTTTTGTTTAATTTATTTATGTCTAAAATAATTCGTAAATTTGAAAATTCTAAGTTAATCAACTAAAACGGAACTGCAAAATGACAGATTTTGGAATTAAAGAAGCCTTACAACAATTAGGTGTAAAAGACATAAATAACGGAACCGCAACTGGTTCTGAAAATTTTTCTACTGGAGAAATAATTGAAAGTTACTCTCCTGTTGATGGAAAATTAATTGGAAAAGTAAAAGCCACAACAAAAGAGGATTATGAAAAGGTAATGGAAACCGCTGGTAAAGCTTTCTTATCTTTCAGAGATATGCCTGCTCCACAAAGAGGAGAAATTGTACGCCAGTTTAGTAACAAGCTAAGAGAATTAAAAGAGCCTTTAGGAAAATTGATTTCTTATGAAATGGGTAAATCTTTACAAGAAGGCTATGGTGAAGTTCAAGAAATGATAGATATCTGTGATTTTGCTGTTGGTTTATCAAGACAATTAAACGGGCAAACAATGCCATCTGAGCGTCCCGGACACGTAATGAGAGAGCAATGGCATCCGATTGGTGTTGTTGGTATTATCTCTGCATTTAACTTTCCGGTTGCTGTTTGGGCTTGGAATACTTCTTTAGCGTGGATCTGTGGTGATGTATGTGTTTGGAAAGGTTCTGAAAAAGTACCTTTATGCTCTATTGCTTGTCAGAATATTATTGCTGGTGTTTTAAAAGAGAACAACTTACCAGAAGGTATTTCTTCTATTATAAATGGAGACTACAATGTTGGTGAAATGATGTCGAATGATACCAGAATGCCATTATTATCTGCAACTGGTTCTACAAGAATGGGAAGAATTGTTGGTGCAACTGTTGCCAAACGTTTTGGAAAATCTTTATTAGAATTAGGAGGAAATAATGCCATAATTATTACACCTACTGCAGAATTAAAAGTTGTAGTTCCTGGTGCTGTATTTGGTGCTGTTGGAACTTGTGGACAACGTTGTACTTCTACAAGAAGACTAATTATTCACGAATCTGTTTACGATAAAGTAAGAGATGCCATTGTAGGAGCTTACCAACAATTAACGATTGGAAATCCTTTGGATGAAACAAATCATATCGGACCGTTAATTGATCATGACTCTGTAAATACCTATTTAGCTGCTATTGAAAAAGCAAAAGTTGAAGGTGGAAAGATGTTAGTTGAAGGTGGTGTTTTAAAAGGTGAAGGTTACGAATCTGGTTGCTATGTGAGACCTGCAATTATTGAGGCCGAAAACCACTTTGACATTGTGCAGCATGAAACGTTTGCGCCTATTTTATATTTAATGAAATATTCTGGTGAAGTAGAAAATGCAATCGTGCAACAAAATGGAGTAGCGCAGGGTTTATCTTCTGCAATTATGACCAATGAATTGAAGGAGGCCGAGAAGTTTTTATCTTATACTGGTTCAGATTGTGGTATCGCAAACGTAAACATTGGTACTTCTGGTGCAGAGATTGGTGGTGCTTTTGGTGGTGAAAAGGAAACAGGTGGCGGACGTGAATCTGGCTCTGATGCATGGAAAGTATACATGCGTAGACAAACAAATACTGTAAATTATTCTGATGAATTGCCGCTAGCGCAAGGAATTAAGTTTGACCTCTAAGAGGCATTTTATATGTATAATTAGTATAAAACCCAACTTTTAAAAGTTGGGTTTTTTTGTACGCTAGATATTGGTAAACAAAACCGCATCAGTTTTTAAAACCTGTGCCGTCTAATCCCTGTATAATTACCAATTTTCCTGCACAACTTTTAAAACCTTGACGCTATCATTTAATTAAATTATACATTATACTTTTAACGAAAAAACCCAACTCATATGAGTTGGGTTTTTTTATTTTGAATATTTTTAAATTCTCTAATTTTTCAAAGCTTCTGCACCACCAACAATTTCTAAAATTTCATTAGTAATAGCTGCTTGACGGGCTTTATTATAAGTTAATAACAAATCATCTCTTAAATCTGTTGCGTTGTCTGTTGCCTTGTGCATTGCAGTCATTCTTGCTCCGTGTTCTGAGGCAAAACTATCTCTTAATGCTTTATATAATTGCGTCTTTAAAGATTTAGGAATCAGCGCTTCCACAATTTCTTCTTTTGTTGGCTCAAAAATATAATCAGAATTTACATTTTCATCTCCGCCTTCAATAGGTTTTATTGGCAAAAACTGCTCTACTTGCGGTATTTGAGTTGCTGCATTTTTGAATTGGTTGTACACAATTTCTATCTTGTCATAAGCACCATCAACGTACATTTCCATCAACTCTTCTGCAACTATGGCTACATTATCAAAAGTTAAATCGTCAAAAAGTTCATTTCTACTAGCGATAATAGTGTGTGCTTTAGATAAAACATCTCCTCCTTTTTTACCAATAGACAATATATCTACAGAAGTACCGCTGTATTTTTCTTCAATGGTTCTTACAACCTTTTTGGTAATCGAAGAATTAAAACCACCACATAAACCTCTGTTAGAAGTTATAGCTACTAATAAGACTTTAGAAACTTCTCTTTGTGTAGCATATGCTCCACCTGCGTCACCATCTAACGTTGCACTTAAATTTTGCAATAATTCGGATAATTTAGAGGAATAAGGTCTCATTGCCGTTATTGCATCTTGCGCTTTTTTCAACTTTGCAGCAGATACCATTTTCATGGCAGATGTGATCTGCATTGTCGATTTAATAGAGGTAATTCTATTACGTATTTCTTTTAAGTTTGCCATTCTTCTATTGGAATTTTAACATTCCCGCTTTCACGGGAATAACAACTATATGTTAAGCAAAATGCTCGGATATTTTTTTAGCTGCAGCTTCTAGAACAGCAATAGCTTCCGGTACTAATTTACCAGATTTTAAAATATCTAAAGTATCTCTATGTTTTGCGTTTAAATAATCGATGTAATCTTTCTCAAATTTCTTTACTTGATTTACAGGAACATCTTTTAACAAATTCTTAGAACCAGCATAGATAATTGCAATTTGATCTTCTACTGAGAAAGGATCATTTTGAGCTTGTTTTAAAATTTCAACATTCCGTTGTCCTTTTGAGATTACACTCATTGTTGCTGCATCTAAATCTGAACCAAACTTTGCAAACGCTTCTAATTCACGATATTGAGCTTGATCTAATTTTAAAGTACCGGATACCTTTTTCATTGCTTTAATCTGAGCGTTACCACCAACACGCGATACAGAAATACCTACGTTAATTGCTGGACGAACACCAGAGTTAAATAAATCTCCATCTAAGAAAATCTGTCCATCTGTAATAGAAATTACATTTGTTGGAATATATGCTGATACATCTCCTGCTTGCGTTTCAATAATTGGCAATGCAGTTAAAGAACCTCCACCTTTTACAATTCCTTTTAAAGAATCTGGTAAATCGTTCATTTCACTAGCAATTTTGTCATCATTGATAACTTTTGCAGCTCTTTCTAATAATCTTGAATGTAAGAAAAATACATCACCAGGATACGCTTCACGTCCTGGAGGTCTTCTTAATAATAAAGAAATTTCACGGTATGCAACTGCTTGTTTTGACAAATCGTCAAATACAATTAAAGCGGGTCTTCCAGAATCTCTAAAAAACTCTCCAATGGCAGCTCCCGCAAAAGGTGCATATACTTGCATTGCTGCAGGATCTGATGCATTTGCTGCTACGATTGTAGTATACGCCATCGCTCCTTTTTCTTCTAACATATTTGAAATTGCTGCAACTGTAGAAGCTTTTTGACCAATGGCCACATAAATACAAAATACTGGTTCTCCAGCATCAAAAAATTCCTTTTGATTTAAAATAGTATCTAACGCAACCGTAGATTTACCTGTTTGTCTGTCTCCAATGATTAACTCACGTTGACCTCTTCCCACAGGAATCATTGCATCAATAGATTTAATACCCGTTTGTAAAGGTTCTGTAACGGGCTCTCTAAAGATCACACCTGGCGCTCTTCGCTCTAAAGGCATTTCATATGTTTTTCCTTCGATGGGTCCTTTACCATCAATAGGATTTCCTAAAGTATCTACAACACGTCCTACAATTCCTTCACCTGTTTTTAAAGAAGCAATTCTTTCTGTACGTTTTACCGTAGAACCTTCTCTAATTGCAGTTGAAGCACCTAATAATACAACACCTACATTGTCTTCTTCTAAATTTAATACGATGCCTTCTAATCCGTCTTCGAATTCTACTAATTCTCCGTATTGAACATTAGACAGCCCGTAAACACGTGCGATACCGTCACCTACTTGTAAAACAGTTCCTACCTCATTTAAAGTAGCTTTTGTTTCAAAATTTGTTAACTGTTGCTTTAAAATTGCTGATACTTCAGCTGGTTTAATACTTGCCATCTTTTATAATTTGATGTATAATTAAATTTTTGGGACATAATGACTATTGTCAAATTCCTTTCTTAATTCGTTTAAAGAGTTTGAGATACTTGCGTCATATTGCACATCTCCAACACGTAAAATAAAACCACCTAAAATAGCTGGATTTACAACATTTTCTAGATTTGCCTTTTTGCCTGTTAAAGCTACAATTTTATCTAAAACTAACTTTTCTATCTCCTCTGTTAAAGCAACCGCCGTGGTTACAACTGCTGCCTGTGTATGCTTCAAGTGATCAAAAACAATTGCGTATTTTGTTGCAATAGATTTTAACATTGCTATTCTCTTATTGTCTTTTAGTAAATGGAACAGGCCTAATGTAATCGTATGCACCTTACTATCAAATAATGCATTTAAAACATTCATTTTGTCAGATGCCTTTACAATTGGACTTTTTAGCATTACTTCTAAATCCTTGTTTTCAGTAATTGTAGCCACTATTAATGACATGTCATCATTTACTGCAGTTTCAGACTTAGAATCTTTTGCAAGATTTAAAATTGCTTTGGCGTACCTTAGTGCTGCTCTTGCGTCTTTCATGTATACTTAGTTTAAAGTAACATCTTTTAAGATTCCTTCAACTAATACTAATTGATCTTTCTTATTAGATAACTCTTTTTTAATGACAGTTTCTGCAATACCGATCGATAATTCTGCAACACTCTTTTTGATTTCAGCTAAAGCTGCTTGCTTTTCTTGAACGATAGATGCTTGTGCTTTTTCTATTAAACTAGCAGTCACTTCTTTTGCATCCGCTTTTGCCTCTGTAAGCATGGCATCTCTAAGATCTCTTGCATCTTTCAACATTGCTTCTCTTTCTGCCCTCGCTTCTTTCACCAATCTTTCATTATCTGCATTTAAGTTTTGCATTTCTTTCCGCGCATTGTCTGCTGCGGCTAGTGCATCTTCTATACCAGACTCTCTTTCTTCTAATGAATTTAAAATTGGCTTCCAAGCAAATTTTACCATCAAAGCTATTAAAGCCAACAATAAAATTGTTGACACTACAAATAACCCTGGTGAAAAATCGTTTAATAAAGTTTCCATTCTATGAACTAATTAATTTTGTTTCGTTTCTTCGTTTAATTTAAAAACACGCTCTGTAACCAACCGTTACAGAGATGTGTTTTTTGCTTTTATTTGGATTATTTTCCTAAGAATAATGCACCAAATGCTAAACCTTCTAATAATGCAGCGATAATAATCATTGCTGTTTGAATTTTATTTGTCGCTTCTGGCTGACGCGCAATACCTTCCATTGCTTTTCCACCAATTTGACCTAGACCAATTCCTGCTCCGATTACTATTAATCCTGCCCCAATCATGTTGTACATAATAATTGTATTTATATTAAATTAAACAAATTTGTATTAATGAGCTTCAGCATGATCTTCTACTGCCATACCAATAAATAATGCGGAAAGCATTGTAAAGATATACGCTTGTAAAAAAGCGACTAAAACCTCAATTAATGTTATAAAAAATGATAATACCAAAGACAATCCTGTTGCTCCAACCACACCAAGTGATTCTTTTAGAGTAAACATAATTGCAATTAGACTCATTACCACAATGTGACCTGCTGAAATGTTTGCGAACAAACGTACTAATAATGAAAATGGTTTGATAATTAAAGCTCCTGCCAATTCTATAATTGCTAAAATTGGGCGAATTAAAACCGGAACACCCGGCATCCATAACATGTGCATCCAATACCCTTTTGTTCCGCTTACGGTATAAACTACCAATGTAAAAATTGCCAAACAACCTGTGACTGCTAATTGACCTGTGACATTAAATCCTAAGGGAGTTAATCCTGCCAAGTTTAAAATCCAAATAAAGAAAAATACCGTTAATAAATATCCTGTAAATCTTCTGTAATGTTTTTCACCAATGTTTGGTTTTGCTATTTCATCACGCACATATAAAACCAGAGGTTCTAAAACTCTACCAAAACCTGTAGGTACTTTTTTAGTTTTGTATTGTCTTGCTAATTTAGAAAACCATAAGAGCATAAGCAAACCGATAACGATTAAACCAAAAGCACTTTTAGTAATTGAAAAATCTAAAGTTTTGTTGGCGTTTGTTGCATGGTGCGTTTCGTCAAAAGAAACTGCTGTGGCACCCGAATTTAATTCGTAAATCTTAGAATGAATTTTCGCAAATTTTAATCCCTCTTTTTCTACAATTACGTGCCCATCGTCATTGTGATGAAATTCTGAAGACATAAAAGCAACTAAACCTTCACTTGACCATAAAATTACTGGCAACGGAAAACCAAGATGTTCTCTTTCTCCTGCATCGTTCGTGTAAGAAAACAATGAAAAATCATGCGAATCTTTAATGTGATGCAAAATATATTCTTCTACTTCACTTTTAGTATTTACACGCCCACCATCATTTTGGTCATCGTGTTTTTTATCAGATTCTGATGCAAAACTAACCACTGTAAACAAGGCTATTACTGCTATTAAAAGAAACTTGATTGTTTTTTGTGCAATCTTCATTGTTAAAATACGCTTTCTAAATTCGGCGCAAAGGTATGCAATAATTCAAAAGTACAGAACTTTTTTTATTGAATAATTTTTTATTCTTTTTGGGTCAGTATTTTTAACACAAAAACAGCTTCTGTTAGTAAAAAAACAAAGAGTGGGAAAAAAAATGCTAATTTTTCTGCAAAGCTAAATGAAACAATAGTAAACAGTGGATTGTAGAAGCATATAAAAAAGAAAATTATTTTAAAAACAAGTGTACTTAAATAGATGAAACCTAGTTGTGAAAAAAATTTATCAACAGTTGAAAAGACTCTTAAATTCACACAAATAAATGCCGAAAAAGAGGCGTGAAACAAATATAGATTTTCCAAAGAAAATAAAATTTGTAACCCCAAATATTCTAATAAAAATTGATGCCCATAAGACCCGATTAAAAATAAAAAAGCAAATACGATAAGGTATCTAAAAATGTCTTTATTCATTAATTTTATTCGCTTGTTTTATTAAAGAATACATTGCTAAGAATATTGCCAGTAACGTAATTGTTTCTGTTAAAAAAGTAAGTTCAAATTTGGTGTCGAGCCATTCTCCTAGAAGAAAACCTACATAAATAATAAACCCCATTTGCAAGCCTGCTCCAGAAAGCTGGATAGCTTTATGAAGCGGTTTTTTCTGAGTATTTTTTTGTTTCATTTCCGTTCTTCATTTCTTTGATAGCACCTTTCATTACACAAGTACCGTTGAATACTGCTCCTGGCTCTAAGGATAATTTACCAGCAATTACATCTCCAGAAATATTTGCCAACGATTTTATTGTTAAAGTGTTTGCAACAGAAAGTTGGCCAGAGAACCTGCCTTCAATATCTGCATTTTCCGACTCTACGGAACCCTTAATTACACCTTCTGCACCTATGATAACTCTGCCGTTTGTTTTTAAAGTACCTTCTAAAACACCGTCTATTCTAAAATCTCCATCTGAAGTAATATCTCCTATAAATGTAGAGTTTTTTGCAATTACGTTTCTTTCCATAGTTTTAGATTTGTTCCTTTCTGCTTTGTTCGCTTTACTATTAAACATCGTTATTTGTTGAATTGAATTAAAATTTCTTTTGCCTTTTTCCCTTCTTTCGTACCTCCATAGCTAATTGAAACAAATTCTAATGCGCCTTTATACGTTTTTCTGTCTAAATGCTTACCAATTGTATAGGCTTTTAACAGCTCAAGCTTTGGTTTTAATTTAGAACTTGAAAACGATGGTAACATTTTATTTATATCTTTTAAGGCCTTCTTATATTCGCCTTTTTTATAAGAGTAATAGAGTTCCTTATAAGTTGTTTCTAAGGTACTTATTTCTATTTCTTGTTCAATTTTTTTATCAGGATTCTTTATAATTTGAGCAAACGCTGTATTTGCATATTCTGTAAGGATTATATTTTTATACACATTGGCTTTTGCGTCTTCTCCTAATCTTTTGTAAATTTGAAAGAGATGCCAGTTAATAGGAAGTACTAGCTCTTTTCTTGGTCTTAAACTTACAACTCTTTCTAACCTCTCTATTGCCAATTTCAGGTTTTTAAATTGTTCTTGATAAATAATACCCAACTCATATAAAGCTTCATTTCTATCAAACTTTAAAGTATCTATCTGTTCTTTTTCTTTAGGAATAGTAGCTAAATAAGTTGCCAAATTATACCGCGTATCTTCTACTACAGTTGCTACAGTATTTTTTTTTGTACTGCTAAAGGTTGCACTAGAAGACCAGCGCCAATTATCTTCTAGCTTTCTATTTCCCCAAATTTTCTGAAACTCAGTCTTACCAAAACCTAAAGATTGTGTGTTGTGAAAATACCACTTTCCTTGGTTTGAAGATTGTAACGAGTTACCAGAGTTGCCAGAATTGCCACCAAAAGCAATCTGATTCAACTTTAACTGCGCAGCTTCTTCATCTTTGTTCTTTAAATTCTCGATATAATTTTGAAAAAACGCTTCTTGCGCTTTTTTAGGTAAAGATGCAATTCTTACAATACTATCGTTTATAGCCACTAGTTTCTCGTACTTAATTAAAGAGGCTAAGTTCTTGTATTTTCTTTTTACTCTTCTTATTCTTAACTCCAAAGTGTCTACAGAAACTTTCATAACACTGTCATAATAACTACTTGCTGCCACATATTCTGAATTATTAAAATACAAGTTTCCTAACTTTTCGTAGGTATAGCTTTTCTGCTGATCTGTTCCGTTTTTGGCTCTTAAAGAATTATTATAGCACTTTTTTGCTAATTGAATACTGTCATAATGTTGATGGATTACCGCCGTTTGATAATACAATTTGTCTAAATAAGGCCTGTTTTCTCTATTTTTAATAAGCTTTCTTAACCTTTCTAAAACGGCAAAAGAAGCAGCATCATTTGGCGAATTTTTGGCCAATTCTATAATCGCATGAATTTTATATTTATAAGGTGCTTTTTTAAACTGACTTAATCTATTAAAAACAATTGCCGCAGAATCTTTTTTACTTTCCTTTGCATACATCTGACCTAAAACGAATAAGTTTCTTGCTGCTTGCGATCTATTTTCTTTTGTTCTAGTTGCTAGTTTTAAATGCTTTTTTACTTTTTGCAAACTATCTGACTGCATATAGGCCATTGCTAAAGCGGTATTTGCCTGCTCCTTAATGCTCTTTGGAAAATCTGCCTCTAACGTATCTTTTACAAACAATAAAAGATTCATGGACTCAATTGCAAACGCTTCATTATTTAATCTAATATTCGCTTTTGCTCGCCAAATTTTTGTTTCTGCAATTAAACTCGCATTTGGGTAATTGGCAATTACATAATTAAAAGCTTCTATAGCAGGTACAAATCTTTGTGAATAATAACGTGCTTTTCCTAACAGTAAATAAGCATCATCTATTTGGCGGTTTCTTTCTAAACCGTTTACATTCATGCCGTGTTTTTGAATTGCTTTTACCGCTTTTTCTTCTGCTTTGTCAAAAGGGGTAAGTACTTTTGTCTTTTCTTTTTTATTATTGCCGACAAAACCACTTCCTGGTCCGTTACTTTTAAAGATTGGTAGTGCAATTTTGCGGTCGTCAAACGCTATGGGTTCAATAACTAACTGATGAAACCAATCGTCTTTATAACTGTCTCTTATCTCTTGTAAGCCTTCTTCAAGAGCTTCTTCTCCATGAAATAAGATGTTAAAATAAGACGTTAGTGCATGGTAATTTCTGCTAATAACAGTATCTTTTTTTACACTACAAGAAGATAGTGCTAAAAAAAGCATGAGGTATATAAATGTTTTTCTACTATATTCCATAAATTAAGAGACTCTTATCTAAAACTAATTTCGCTTGAAAATAGTATAAACCAATACGTAAAAATAAGAATAAAATAAGAATCGCATAAATGAACCTGTAAACTTTTTTTTAATGCAGGAAAAAAGTAATTAAAAAAACCTTGGGTTTAAGAGAAAACAAAAAATAGTATTAAACGAACTTTTAACCACAACTATACTGAAAAATAAAGCTCTAACTCTTTTAAAGTTGCTGCAGATGTAGCAATATCTTTAACAACAACACCTTTGTCTAAAACAACAATGCGCTCACAAACTTCGGTAACATGTATTAAGTCATGGCTAGAAATTAAGACCGTAATATTGCTGTTGTCTGTAAGGTTTTTAATGACTTTCTTTAGCCTAATCTGAGTTGTTGGATCTAGATTCGCAAAAGGTTCGTCTAAAATTACAACTTCTGGATTGCCCATAAGTGACGCTACAATTCCTGCTTTTTTCTGATTTCCTTTGCTTAAGTCTCTCAGATACTTTTTCTTTCCGATAATTTCATCATTAAAAAAATCTTCAAACTTCGCAATAAACGCAGTGACCTCTGCAGTATTCATCCCTCTTAAATCTCCAATAAAATCAAAATATTCCTCTGGTGTCAAATACCCAATTAAAAAAGATTCATCAATAAAAGAACCCGTAAAGTTTTTCCACGCTTCACTCTGGCTCACCACAATATTATTACTAGTAACGGTTCCTGTAGTTGGTCTAATTAAGTCTAAAAGTATGTTGAATAGTGTTGTTTTTCCTGCACCATTATTGCCCACCAAACCGAAGCTTTGTCCTTTTGGTATTTCAATTTTTGCTACATTTAAAACTTCTGCTTTCCCGTATTTTTTTGAAATTGTATCTATTGTAATCATTGTATTTTCTTTTAAGTTGAAACTATGCTTCTTTTCCAAAAGCGTTAATCATCACGTATTTGTCCTTGATGTATTTTTTTTCAATAAAATTCATCGCATATTTTTTTAATAGCAAACTGATGATTCCTACGGAAGCTACTACAATAAAACCTGAATTATATCCTACAAACTTGTTAAAAACCCAAAACAATAGCATGGGTAGCAACATAAGTGGAATAATAATAAGAAACTGCGTTGCACTGGTTCCCTGTGTATTTCCAAAGCCACTTTTGTTTAAATCAATTTTTTTTCTATTAAAAGAACCGGCATACAATAAGAAAAGCGAATTAAAGCCAATATTAAAGACAGCTCCTGCGGTGATCATTAAAAAAATCTTAGTTCCAAAGTATAAATAAGGGAAACTTAGTAGGTATAAAATTGAAGTCATCACTACCATCAAAATCCATTTTGATTCTAGAAATTTCCGGTACCTAAAACTCTGACTCATCAACATCTTATAATGTGCACTATCCCAAGCGGGAATAAACTGACCGTAATTTAGGGTAAAGCCTCCAGTAACAAATAAAGCTGCAAACATTAAAAATGCGGGCATGTCTCTATAGGTCTCTTGTGTGAAAAAAAACAAGCCATATAATAGAAATAAAAAAGACATTAAAAAAACCGTTTTTGTTCTTTTATTTCTCCAAATTAAACGGATATCATTTTTTATAAAAGGCGCAACGTCTCCTAATTTATTTGCAAAAGATAAGTCTGCAGATTTTACTGCTGCTACTTTTTGAGACACTGCCTCATCTAAATAGACCAAGCTTTTTAATTTTTTGTAGTTTAAGTGGTACAAAACAGCCAAAACAACCACACCAATTAAAGAGTATATAGGACTTGCATACACGGCATCAAAAAATTGACCACCGAATGCAGTAAGATCAAAAAGACCAAATTTTTGCAAACCGATGGCTGCTACTAGCAAAAAAACAATACTCCCTAAAGCAATAGTACTTTTATTAATTAGAAAATTTAAAAAATTTATAGCCTGTGTCATTAAGACAACCGCAAGTAGCCAACCTAAGGCACCACTTATATCATATCCTTCTTTGATTAAAACAACAGCAAAAGGAATGTAAAAAAATAAGCTGATGCTATTAAAGAAAGAAAATGCCGACTTCCCTAGCACATAATGCACCAAAGAACTTCTCTTTATCGGCAGTATAAGTAAGGGCTTTATATTCATTACCGGCAGTGTCTGCATCAGGTATCTTAAAACCAACTCTCCTAAAACCACATACAACAAATAGGAATTCACCAATTGCAGCGGATCTAATACTGGAAATGTTTTTTTTAATATATAATACCCTAAAACTCCAATTGCCAAAAAGGCAACCATAAAATAGACTACAAAAAAGCCCATTATTATTTTTATTGCAATTCCTTTTTGCCAATGTGAGGAGCGGAAAAACTGTTTCCATTCTAATTTTAAAAAGTGTGAAATCATATCGTAATTAGTTCGCTTGGTTATTCATACGTAGTTTGAAAACAGAAAATGTTACAAAATTTTTGCAAGCTTATATTCTGGGTAGGTTTCGATTAGTAATTCTTCTGCCTTTTGTGGAATGATATAATTTGAAACATAAAACAGGATACAAAGCAGTGTTAAAACAATAGCGATTGCTAAAACCCAATAAATGTGTAAAGCACTAAAATTAAATTTTGTTAAGTGAATTAAATTAAATAAATTCACAAAAGTGAAGCCTGTATAGCCATTCTTTGTATCGCCAATCATAGATTCTAAGAGAAAAATTTTATCTTTTTTAACTACTTTTTCTTTATGTTGTTTTCTGGTCTTATACACGATTCTCATTTCTAGGGTAATTAAAATTAACAATGTTGCTAGAAAGATATACTCAGAATATTGTATTTGCAACAGCATAAAAAAGGCTAAAAATATACTGATCGTAACTACAATTTTAGGAACGCTAAACCACTCTTTTGCAAAACATAAAATAATTTTCCAATACCGTTTATTCATTTGTTTTTGTTTGGCTTCAAGAACATCCATAAAGCCAAAAATACCAAATTTCTTAAATGATTTGTCACGTGCTTCTTCAAAGGATACGTTTGGTGTTTCTTGCCAAAGACTTTCAATATCGTTTGCCAAATGGTCTACCAGCTCTGATTGTACATCATAAAAATACACATAATGTGTCCGTGTAAATTTAAAAAGATGATCTATTTGATTTGTTGTTAATTTCATGAATAAAAAAAGTTAAACACGTTTGTATTCTGGATCGTTTTTTTGCAATAATGCTTCTGCTTTTTGAGGAACAATAATTAAGCTAACGTAAGAGAAAATAATTGCTACCGTTATTAAACCCGAAAAAAAGCATTTTCCCCATATAGAAGTGATACCATTTGAGAAATTAGAAAATTGAAGAAAGCTAGAAAAAAGAAGGATACAATTTAAAGAGCCAGTTCTAAAAATCATTTCTTCTAACAGATACTTCCTTTTTTTCTCTTTAAATCTTTTATTCGCTTTTTTTATTAGTTTCGAAGCTAAAAAAATCTGAGTGATCGTTAATAAGATTAGGAACACATCAATAACATTCTCGTTAATTTTAAAACCTACCAAAATGTAAAAGAAAGTAAAAATTAAGAGTGTTACAAATAGTTTAGGAATAGAAAGCCACTCCTTCATAAACTTCAATAAAACCTTAGTATATCTTTTACCTAGTTGTTTTTGTTTGGCTTCAATAACATCCATAAAACCAAAAACACCAAATTTTTTAAAGGATCTGTCACAAGCTTCTTGAAATGACAAGTCCGGCTGCACCTCCCAAATGACTTCAATATCATTTGCTAAATGATCTACCAATTCTGTTTGCACGTCATAATGTTCTACAAAATGTTTTCTTGTGAATTTGTAGAGTTCTGCGATGTGGATTTTGGTTAGTTTCATGATTCAATTAATTTTTTATAAATTATTTGGGCTGATTTAAATTCTTTATAAAGAAAGTTAATTCCTATTATTGAAAATGGAAGAATAATACCAAAAACTGCCGTAGCATATGAACTGCTTAATTTTTCATATCCCAAAAAAAATTTAGGAAAAAACATAGCACAATTAAGAATTGATAATGGAAATGTTGCAAATATTATTGACCTATTCAATCTTACTGAATTAAATACTTTATGCCTAAAAGAAAACCAAATAAAAGCAACTGTAAAAACTAATAAAGCCAAATACACTGTGCTTTTTATAACGAAAGTATTATTTTGAAATGTAAATAAATATAAGAACAACATTACTATTGTTGCAATAACTTTAATGTCTGATAATTTTTCTTTGTATTCTTTTAAGATGCCTTTGTTTGTGCCTTTAGAATAAACTTTAAGTCTTTGAAGAAATACACTTTCTAAACCTCCACCATTAAAATTCTCTTTCCAACCTAATTCAATAAAAGATTCTTGAACCATTTCTTTAAAATCATTTTCAGAATTTTCTTGTTGCAATTTATTCTCAACATTAGAAACCACATGATCTACCATTTCTATCCTGATGTCCCAGTATTTTACCCCATCACTTTCTAAACGATGGTCTATGTATTTTATTTGTTCTTTTGTGATTTTCATGATAATAGTTGTTTTCTCATTTCTTCAACTTTGTGAATTGCCTTCTTGTACAAATGATATCCAGAATAAAAGGCTACGGAATGGAAAGAAAGTATCATAAACCAAACGCTCTTTTGCACAGTTTCCGTTTGATCTATAAAAAGCCCCGGAAAAGCATTTAAAATTAAAAAACTCATTAAAAAGTATGAAAAACCATAATCTAAATTCACAGATCTCCCATATTTTTTAAATGCTGATTTCACAAACGCTATGAGTACAAAAACTAGAGGTGCGACAAATAAGGTGAAACTCAAATTTTTAAATGCCTTAAATGAAATCATTTCTGAAACAACATAAAACACCAAAAGTGAAGTTGCAAAAATTGAAACATTCTTAAATTTCTT
>Ga0307489_10000220_pt1 | contig 32309 bp, 33 predicted proteins | sample SB12metaG_FD_202247 | JGI IMG/M metagenome (GOLD analysis project Ga0307489, IMG submission 202247) | Sea-ice brine microbial communities from Beaufort Sea near Barrow, Alaska, United States - SB 1.2 | ecosystem: Environmental > Aquatic > Marine > Coastal | place: USA: Alaska | collected... | reverse complement strand
GGATCGTTGTACCGAATTTTGCCGTTTTTTCATTCATTTTGGTTGAAAATGTATTTTGTTGGGATCGTTGTACCGAATTTTGCCGTTTTTTCATTCATTTTGGTTGAAAATGTATTTTGTTGGGATCATTGCACCGAATTATTTTAATTTTACAACCACAAACCATTTAATTATAATATGCGCTCAAAATTAACGCTGTTGACTCTACTAAAAAATATTGTTAAACAAAAAAACGAAATAATTTCACCTCGTTATCTTAAAAAAAATATAAACGTTATTTTTACTGTGTTTTACTTTTTTAAAAATAAAATTTGTTTTAATCGGGTGGCTCCCGTTTTTTACGATTTTAAAATTAAATCATGCATACACCAAAAAATAGTTTTTCACATTCAGTTCGTGGTTTTATTCAAACATTTTGTTTAATCGGGTGGCTCCCGTTTTTTACGATTTTAAAATTAAATCATGCATATACCAAAAAATAGTTTTTTATACTCAGTTTACGGTTTTATTCAAACATTTTGTTTAATAATTTTTTTTTTACCACCAAAATATTTTTTATTGCACACCGTTGCTATCGATCAAATTGCACATAAAACAATAATAATTATAATTAAATATTTTTTTATAAAATCTTTTTTCGAAAATGAACCTAATAACTCATGTAAAATTTTATTACGGCAAATTCGAAAACCCCTTTTTGAGTACGTCCTCGTTAAATCGTTACTTGATATTTCATCGAAATCGATTGTTGTTTCATTTTTCAACTTAAAAAAAATATACGCAAATAAATTTTTAAAAATATGCTATTTACTCGATAAAAGTAGTGTAAAAAAATCTGTTTTTAATCACCGCATAAGCAATTATGTGGTAACCCTGCTTATATTTTCAGTCGGAAACGCAAAATTATTATCGGGTTATATTAGTTTAGAAATAAGATCCACGCGCAATCATAACGCGTTCATGCTGTTTTTGAAATCAGTGTTGTATTTCGTCGTTACGATCGTTAAATATAAAAAATATTCAAAACCAGCAGGGTTTCGTGTTTTGGTTGCAGGCAGGTTTAATGGCCAAAGCCGTTCCAAAACAAAGCAATTACGCGTAGGTTTTTTGGGACAGCAGTCCGTTAAAAATAACGTTGATTTTCACGCGCGATGCTGCTTAACTAAATTTGGTAGTTTTGGTGTAAAAACTTGGATCAATCATTTGTAATTTTTATCACGTTAATTTTATTGCCGCTTTATATTTATGGTTTTACCTTATTCAATGGAAAACAACCTAAAAATAATAATACCTGAAATTTTTTTATTTTCGTCGATTGTAATTATCCTGTTTTTCGGGTGTTTCATTAGTTCGTCATTAATTCGCAGGTACCCTTTACTAAACAAAACAATTAATAAAGTTTTAATTTTAGTTTTAATTTTTTCAGCTATTTTAATAGTAAATAATCCTATCGTAAACAGTTACTGTTTTAATGGTTGCGTTAACGAAGACAGCGCATCACATTTTGTTAAATTAAGCGTTGTATTTAGCTCGATTTGCTGTTTTTTTATTTCAAGTAATTACATTAGAAATTACCGCATAAATAACTTTGAATTTTTTATTGTTGTTGCGTTGGCTATTTTTGGTTTAAACTTACTGGCAATGTCACACGATTTTTTAACATCTTACATTATTTTGGAGCTGCAAAGTTTTTGTTTTTATATTTTGGCCGCTTTCAAGCGGTGTTCCGCTTATTCAACGGAAGCGGGCTTGAAATATTTTTTACTCGGGTCGTTTTCGTCGACCGTATTCGTGTTTGGTATTACTTTGATTTATGGTGTTTTTGGTACGGTAGATTTTTCATTATTACACTTCATTATTTACGAAAATAGTAACCTATTTTTCCTAGATAAATTAGGCTTTATATTTGTGTTCATCGGTATTTTATTTAAACTAAGCGCGGCGCCGTTTCATGTTTGGTCACCCGACATATATGATGGTTCACCTTTAATTAGCACCCTTTTTTTTGCCGTTATCCCAAAAATAAGTATTTTATTATTCACTTTTCGTGTTTTTAGTATTGTTTCAGACAAAACTAATTTTTTCGTTTCGATTTTTTTGATCTCGTCTATTTTTTCGGTTATTGTTGGTTCGTTGGTTACGTTAAAACAGAAACGCTTAAAAAAACTACTAGCTTATAGTTCAATAAACCACGTAGGTTATTTATTGCTAGGTGTCTCATTATTTTCAATAGAAAGTACATCGTCGGTTTTTTTTTACATTTTAAGTTATACGATAACAGGATTGTGCGTTTGGTCAGTTGTTTTTTCATTGCAGCCCGGGCGTTTTTTAAACTATCGTGCGTTTAATTTAGTCGATTTTGGGGTAATCCTAAAAACAAACTTATTGGTTGGTTGTATTTTCGGTACCTGTTTATTTTCACTGGCGGGCGTACCGCCGCTTGTTGGTTTTTATGCTAAATTAAATATTTTTCAATCCGCGATTAATGCGGGCTTCATTTTGGTTGCCTGTTTCGTTGTTTTAATGAGCGTTGTTTCAACGTTTTACTACATTCGATTAATAAGGTACGCTTTTTTTGAAAACAGTACTAAAAAGTGGTTTTTTTTCACGCACATCAATCAAGCCCACGCGGTGGTCATGACCGTAACTTTTTTGTTATTGTGGGTATTATTTTTAAACCCCGTAATTATAGATTTAATTTCATATAAAATTGTTTTATCGTTAATTTTTTAATAAATGAATCCTTTTATCAATAATTTTTTACCTATTCTCGTTTTTTTTTCATTTAGCTTTTTATTATCATTAATTATTTTTGGCTTTTCCATTTTTTTAGCATTTCAGCGACCAGGTACCGATAAACTGTCTGTTTACGAATGCGGTTTCGACGCCTACAATGACGCTCGTAGTACGTTTGACATTAAATTTTATTTGATCGCAATTTTATTTGTTATTTTTGATTTGGAAACGATGTTTGTTTTCACTTGGAGTGTTTCGTTGTCCGGTATTAACTCTAACGGTTTTTGGATCATGGTGGATTTCATGTTTGAGTTATTGTTAGGTTATATTTATGTTTGGAAATCTGGTGCATTCGACTGGTAACATGTTATTAAATTTAAAAAATTCAAATCGTGTTTCGTGTTGTAGCAAAAATGAGTTTACAATTAAAGTTTTAAAAATTTTTATATTGAAAAATAATTTAGGCTACGTTATGCGTTTAATAACCATCACAGATTTTTCAAAATTAACATATTTCATTGGGCAAATTAATAATTTTTGTAATTTCAATAAAAAATATAGTTCAGTTTATCGCTTTTTACGAGCTAATAGATTAAGTTTATCCGCAATTATAAAATCGGGGTTAACAAAAAATATAGTGAAATCCAGTTGGTAGCTCAATTAATTAAATGCCGCAATTTGATACCGTCACGTTTTTCAATCAACTTTTTTATTTCACGTTTGTCTTCTTTTGTTTCTACTTTTTCGTAGCAGGCACAGCTACTCCTAAAATTACCCTTATTATGAAAACCCGCTCTAAAAAATTATTTAAGGAGGCTTCGGCTTCGACCCTATTAAAAAGTGAGTTCAAAATCGTAATTAACTCATTTGATAAACAATTTTTAAACTCCGTGGTTAAGCTTACAAATTTTGTTGATAATTTTTCAATAAATAAACTTGTCGATTTACGATATATTTGGACTAACAGTTATTCCAAATTAAAATTAAGTAAAACAACCTCTTTAAATTTTTTCAAAGTTTCGGTTAAATTTTTACTTGTTTTGTAAAAATGAAAACTTTAAATATTGTTTTTAAAAACAACCAGAAGCACCCGTTTCATTTGGTTGATCCGTCGCCGTGGGCTTTCATTGCTGCTGTTGGTGCCTTTTGTACGGCTTTAGGTTTCGCCATGCACGTCCACCAGTTTAGCGGTGGTTTTGCTTGTTTTTCGACGGGTTTTGTATCGATTTTATATGTAATGTTTGTTTGGTGGCGGGATGTTGTACGTGAGTCCACTTACGAAGGGCAACACACCGAATCTGTTCAATTTGGTATGCGTTTTGGGATGCTACTATTTATTGTTTCCGAAATAATGTTTTTCTTCGCTTTTTTTTGGGCTTTTTTTGCTACTAGTTTGTCACCCGCTCATAATATTGGCGGTATTTACCCACCAAATGCCATTGACGTAATTTCACCTTGGGAGGTTCCTTTAATTAACACTTTAATTTTACTGTTATCGGGTGCCGCCGTGACGTGGTCACACGGCGAGATTATTGCAGGTTTTCGACGACCCGCCATAATAGGTTTAATTTTTACGGTCGCATTGGCTGTTGCCTTTACTTCATTACAAATTTTTGAGTATTTCACTGCCCCGTTTGGTATGTCGGACGGTATCTACGGTTCTACCTTTTTTTTAGCAACGGGGTTTCATGGTTTCCACGTTATTGTTGGAACTTGCTTTTTAGTAATTTGTACCTTACGTTTATATAAAAATCATTTTACCCGGAAACACCATTTCGGTTTTGAAGCCGCTGCTTGGTATTGGCATTTCGTTGACGTAGTTTGGTTGTTTTTGTTTATCACAATTTATTGGTGGGCTAGCTAACGATAAATGCTTGTTTTTACGCCATTAGAACAATTTCAAATTATTGCTGTTTGCGCTTTTCGGTTAGGTGCTTTTGATTTTTCCATTTCAAATGCTACTTTAATTATTTTGATCGGTTTATTTGGTTTAGTTATCACATTTTATGTGCTTTGCGCAGAGGACGCAAATTTGTTTTTTGTGCCGTCGCGAATACAACATTTTTTCGAATTAATTTTTGAAACAATTTTAACGATGTTAGTCGATTCTGTTGGTTTACGTGCGCAAAAATATTTCCCTTTTATTTTATGCATTTTTTTATTCGTTTTGGTTGCAAACGTTATTGGATTGGTACCTTGTAGTTTTACAATCACAAGCCATTTGATCGTTACTTTTGCGTTATCTTTAGGTGTTTTTACTGGCATTAATGTAATATGTTTTAAGGAACACGGGTTTCAAACCCTTTCGCTTTTTTTGCCGTCGGGTTCGTCATTAGGACTAGCATTTTTATTAGTCCCAATTGAATTTGTTTCATATATTTTCCGACCATTAAGTCTAGCCGTTCGTTTGTTTGCAAATATGATGGCAGGACATACTTTATTAAAAGTTATTGCCGGTTTTTCGTGGTCCATGCTTTTAAGTGCAGGTTTGATTTTTTGCTTTCATTTTTTACCCTTGATTATTTTGGTTATTTTAACAGGATTAGAGCTGTGTGTTGCTTGTATTCAAGCTTACGTTTTTACTATTTTATCATGCATTTATTTGAACGATGCGCTAAACTTACATTAAAATTAACTTTTACTCGACTTAAATGGTGAAATGGAAAACACATTAGGTTTAGGCTCTAACGCTGTACTACGCTTGTAGGTTCAAATCCTACTTTAAGTAACAATGAATTTATTTTTCAATAAGCAAATAAAAAACAAAAAATCTTTTTTTAAAAATTTTAAAAACTATTTTGGTTTAGGCGTTTATTCGTGCAAACAACTAAAAACGATAACCGGTATTTCAGACAAAATTGCAATTACATTACTAGTTTCAAAGAAAAAAATTATGTTAACTCATATTATAAAAAATATTTTTCCGTTGATCATTAACAAGTTAAATTTATACGTTTGGTTTAATAAAAAACGTCTGCTTTTTATAAATTCGTTAAAAGGAAATAAACATTTACTCAAATTACCAGTGCGTGGGCAGCGAACTAAAACAAACGCTAAAACGGTTAAAAAGTAATGGTCGGAATAATAGCTGTTTATTTTGCTCGAAATAACTTTTTTTTTACCCTATCTTGTAACCGTAATAAAAAACTAATATTTTCGTGTTCGTTAACGCAGTTGGGGTTTGCTGATTTAAAAAAAAGCTCAGCCCAAATTGTAGTTGACGTTTGTAATCGTGTCAAACAAACAAATTATAACTTTTTCATTTTAAAAATTAAGGGGTTAACAAAAATAAGAAACTTATTGTTAAAACAAATGATTAAATCGAATGTTACAATTATAAAAATAGTTGACACTAATATAACGCCTTTCAACGGCTGTAGATCAAACGCTAAACGTCGTATTTAATCACTGTTTTGCGCTTTTTGCAAAATAATTAGCTTAATGGTAGAGCATTTCGCTTACAACGAAAAAGTTGTTGGTTCGAATCTAACATTGTTTTTTTAAATATGCCCGTTTAAGTTTAATATTTTGTATGGGTTTTTCCCTTTTTTTTATATAAGTTGTGTTATTTTTTTAATTTGAGTTTGATCCTAGCTCTTAATTAACGCTTTTATTATGCTTAACACATTGCCAATAGTACGGTTTGAAATAGTTGTGCATCGGTGAGTAGTGTAAACGAATTCCAATTTTTAATCGCGTTATATAAAATTACCAAGTATTTTTGTTTAATAATTTTAAGTTTGCTCATTACAAAAATAGCGTTTATATTTTTATGGTTGTTGGATAGATTAAACGTTTACCAAGCTAGTTATAATTTGTTGATCTTGGCGGATAATCAGCCACATTGGGCGTGTGATTCACCCAATTTTGTATAAAAAGCAGCAGTGGGGAATAATGGACAATGCGATGAGTCGTGATCCTGCAATAATAAGTAAATGAAGACGGTTTTTGATTGTAAAGTTTTTCATTGGCTAACATTTGATTAAACCAATTAAAAAGCGTGTACCAAACAGCGTGCCAGCAGTAGCGGTAAAACGTATCACGCGAGCGTTATTAATTTTTACTGGGTGTAAAAAATTTTTAAGCTGTTTTGTGGTTGTTTGTTGTCGAATATTACAAAAACGTAATAAGTAACTAAAACACTAAAACTAGGAGTTAATTAAAAGGACGTGTAACTGATTATTAAGCCTTGAAAAGCGATGAAATGATTATGAATATCAAATGTGAAAACAACGTTCTATTTTTAACTGACGCTAAAAAATGAAAGCTTTGTTAGCAAACCAGATTAGGTACCTGGGTAGTCAAATTGCTGTAAAAAATGGGTTATAATTTTTTTTTAAGCGAGTTAAAAAATTATGTTAACGTAATAACCTTACCTGAAAAATAAATTCGCAAGGACAAAATTCAAAGGAATTGACGGGAACTAACAACGACGCTGGATTGTGTGGTTTAATTCGATACTACACGATAAATCTTACCTAATATTGACTAATTTTGCATTGTAATTTTTTTGCCTTTTTAAAGAGTTGAATTACACGTTTATAAAAACCACAATTAACAGGTGTTGCATGGCTGTCATCAACTCGTGCTGCAAAGTGTTTCGTTTACTCGATAAACGAGTGCAACCCTTATTAAAATAATTTTGTTAAAATAAAAATAATTTAGGATTATGACAAGCACTCATGACCTTAATTATTAGGGCCACGCATGCAATACAATACTAATAACAAAATTAAGCAATTATGTATAATAAACGCCATATTTAAATATTAGCTTAGTTTGAATTATACGCTGTAATTACGTATATGAAAATGGAACCGTTAGTAATCGAAAATCACCATGTTTCGGTGAAACACTTTTTTTAGTTTTGTACATACCGCCCGTCACATGATAAAAATTTACTGCTTTTTAAATATTAATTAAAAATTATTATTTTGGGTCGAACTATTACTACAATTATTATCAAAAAACAGTAAATAATTATTATGAAGTCGTAACAAGGTAATAGTATGGGAACATGCTGTTGGATTATATTTTTGTTAAATCGTTAATAAAAATAAAATTAATTTTTTAAAATTACTTGGAATCACGTCGCACCCTTGTTGTTATATTTTAATATAAACTTAGATACTATTTTGGAAACAAGTTTAAGATAAATGGCCGAGTTGGTTTATGGCGTTGGTTTTGAAAACCAAAGTATAACTAATTGTACCGTGGGTTCAAATCCTACTTTATCTAAAACTAATACTCATTGTTTTTTCGTTGGTAGCTTAACGGTAAAGCGTATGACTGTTAATCATTTTATTATTGGTTCAAATCCAATTCAAGGATACACTTTTATTTTACTTTTTATTTGGAAAAAATGACGGAGTGGTTAATCGTGCTACATTGCTAATGTAAAGTACTTGATTGTACCGTAGGTTCAAATCCTACTTTTTTCATTAACGACATAGCAACTGTTTGCCGATTTGGTGAAAATGGGATACACGATAGATTTAAAATCTTTTCCTATTTTTGGGGTGTTGGTTCAAACCCAACAATCGGTATTTTATGCGGGGTGAAGCAGTGGTTAGCTTATTAGGCTCATAACCTAAACGTCGTTCGTTCGAATCGAATCCTCGTTTTTCATAAGTAATAACAAAATTTTATATTAACAGAAAAATAACAAAGCTATAATAATCGTTTTTAAAGTAAGTTTATAGTTCAGTGGAAGAATGATCGACTGATAATCGATTGGTCGTTGGTTCAACCCCAATTAAACTTACGCGTTTTATGGGCGTTTTGGCAATATTTGACAGGATATTTTTTTAAAACTTAAATACAATATAAAAAATATAAGTTATTTAATATTCCGCTAACATAAATTGTTTTTTAAAGTTCATGTAAATTGAAACATCTTATAAACGTGAATCAAGCCATCCGGGATAGTGTTATTTGCGGCGAGCTAATACACTTGTTTTAATATAAAAATTAAAATATAATTTTTTTAGTTTAAATTATTTGCGTTGCGTTTGTTGTTGCAATTTTTAATATTACTAATATATTTTTAAACATAAAGTATTGACCAATAGCAAAACAGTACCGCAAGGGAAAAATGAAATAGAATTCAAGAAAGTGAAATAGAACTTTAAATATGACGTAAAAAACTGTTGGTATTTAATTCATTAGATGACAATTTACCTTTTGTATAATGGGATAACGAGCTTTATTATAACGGCAAGTTTAAAATTATATTTAAACGTAGCGAAAACGTATTCTAATTTTATAAAAAGTCGTGTAATAAATACCCGAAATGTTTATGATCTAACCATGAACAAACTATAAGGTTAAAATTATGTGCGTTGTAATGCATTAACATGATTTGTGGTTAGGGGTGAAAGATCAATCAAATAATGTTATAGCTGGTTTTCTACGAAAAATATTTTAGTATTGTATTTAATTTTTTATTGCTTGGTAGAGCCTTTTAAAATCATGAATTTAATTGTCAAATTTTATTAAACTACGAATAAGTAAATAAGCATTTTAAATAATCACACGACGAATTCCAAGGTTCCTTGTGAAAAGGGCAACAACCCAGATTGATTTTTAAGGTTTTTAAAAATGTTTTATTTTTAAAGTAGCGTTTAATATTGTGCACTCAGCAGTTAGGATTGGAAGCAGCCACACTATAATGACAGCGTAATTGCCCACTGAGCAAATTACAAATGTACTGTAAATTTTAATAAATTATAACTTTTACCGAAAAATCAGATCCCGTTTTTGGATGGTAGTAGAATGTTCTGTCATTTGTTATTTGTTGTAAAATAAATTTTTTTATCAGAAGCAATTATGTTATCATGAGTAATGTTAAATAGCGTAAAAAACGTTATCACCCAAAAACTAAGGTTTTTAGTGTAAAGATTAACTACATTAATATTAAAAAACGACATCTAAAATTTTTAACGAAAGTTAAAGTTAATGATTTATTAGCTTATTTTTTTTACAAAAACAAAATTATTTAAAATTTTTTGATTACTATCAATATTTTATTATTTTTTGAAAACTTTTTTATAAACACAGTCGTACTAAAACCAACACAGGTAGTTTAATTATAAAAAATTAAGGTGATTGGTATTGTTTATTTTAAGGAACTCGGCAAATTTAACATATTAACTTTGGAATAAGTGTCAGTTATTATTATTGTTTATAATAGTTTAACTTTTAATTTTTTGGTTGTAACGACTGTTTAACAAAAACACAGGTTAATGATAAACGTTGTGAATTATATTAACCAACTCCTGCCCGGTGCTGCTGTCATATCGCGACTGGTTTTTGCTGTTCGTTAAATGCAGTACGTAAACGGCTGCCGTAACTTTAACGGTACAAAGGTAGCGAAATTCCTTGTCAAATAATTATTGACCTGCATGAATGGAGTAACGATTGCAATACTGTCTTAAAATAAAACCAGTGAAATTGTATTAACGGTGAAGATACCGTTTTTTTACAGAAGGACGGAAAGACCCCGTGAACCTTTACTAAAATTTTTTTTCGTAATAATAAAACTTTTCGATGTGGATACGAGGTCGTTTTAAACCCACGTGAAATACCTCGCTAAAACTTGTTTGTACTTTTTTATACTTTTTATAAAAATTGTTAGTTTAATTGGGGCGATTTCCTTTAAAATTGTAACAAAGGATTACAAAAGACGCTTTTTATGTGAAACAGCGCTAAAACGTTTAACTGCAAGAAAAACAATTCAAGCAGTAGTGCGAGCTGGTTGTATTGATCTGTTATTTTTATTTAGCTAAAATAACACGTATAGATTAAAAGGTACTCCGGGGATAACAGGCTAATAGTTTTTACGAGTTCTTATCAATAAAACAGTTTGGCACCTCGATGTCTGCTAATCACATCCTACAACGGAAGTTTGTTGTAAGGGTTTGACTGTTCGTCAATTAAAGTGGTACTTGAGCTGGGTTCAGAACGTTGTGAAACAGTTTGGTCCCTATCCATTGTAAAAAATAATTTAAAATATTAAAATTCAAAATTTTTTTTACGAGAGGACCAAAGTTTTTTTGCCAATAGTTTTTTTGCCAAAAGCTGTCATTTTTGAATTGCCACGCAAATATAAAATAACGATTGAAAGCATGTTAAATTGAAATTTAAATTTTATTATTTTCACTCTTGTAATTTATCATTACATAAATAGGCGATTATAATTTTTATTGCAAAATAATGTTATTCGCACTAAACATTTTTGGATTGAATAGCTCAATGGTAGAGCAAAAGATTGAAAATCTTCACGTTTCTAGTTCGAACCTAGATTTAATCATTATTTTTAAAATGCACAATCGTTGGAATAAAGATTATATTTTAGCTGTCGTTGATAACCACATTATTGATTACCCTACTCCGATAAATTTAACGTTCGCTTGGTCGTTTGGATTCTTGTCGGCGATTTGTTTAGGGTGCCAGTTAATTACAGGTATTTTTTTAGCAATGCATTACACGCCTCATGTCGATTTAGCTTTTGCCAGCGTGGAACACATAATGCGTGACGTAAATAACGGTTGGTTATTGCGGTATATGCACGCAAACGGTGCTTCCATGTTTTTCATTGTTGCTTATTTGCACATGTTTAGAGGTTTATATTATGGTTCGTATATGCACCCTCGTCAACATTTATGGTGTTCCGGCGTTTTAATATTATTAGTTATGATGGGTACTGCTTTTATGGGTTACGTTTTACCTTGGGGCCAGATGTCCTTTTGGGGTGCAACCGTTATAACTAATTTAGTATCTGCAATTCCTGTCGTTGGTAATTGTGTTGTTGAATGGTTGTGGGGTGGATTTTCCGTAGATAATTCTACACTAAATCGTTTTTACAGCATTCACTATTTATTGCCTTTTGTAATCGCTAGTTTGGCGGTGTTGCATATCGCTTTGTTGCACAAGCATGGATCAAATAATCCATTAGGCGTCGATTCGTCCGTAGACAAAATACCGTTTTACCCTTATTTTTACATAAAAGATTTATTTACTACATTGTTATTCATCACATTTTTTTCATTGTTCTTATTTTATTATCCAAATATGTTAGGTCATCCCGATAATTACTTACCCGCTAATCCGATGGTAACCCCGGCACATATTGTACCAGAGTGGTATTTTTTACCATTTTACGCTATATTACGATCAATACCCGATAAATTAGGTGGTGTCTTAGCGATGTTTGGTTCAATTGCTGTTTTATTTTTTATTCCTTTCATTAATAAATCCGAAGTTCGTAGTTCGGTGTTTCGACCTTTTTACCGCAAAATTTTTTGGTTCTTGTTCGCTGATTTTGTTATTTTGGGTTGGGTTGGCCAAAAAATAGTTGAAACGCCATATATTGAAGTGGGCCAGATTGCAACTGTTTTATATTTTTTATTTTTTTGTGTAGGTCTTCCGTGCGTTGGTGTAATCGAAAAATTTTTATTAAAATACCATTAACACTCAAAGCAAAAATAATTTAAAAGGCTAAAATTTTGTTTTTCCAAAACGACGTTGTTGGTTCGATTCCAACTTTTTGCATCGTAAATAAAAAGTTTGTTCATCAAAAAATTATATTGTATTTTTGCACCGGAAAACAAATTAGCGGTAGATCAATAATTTGGGATATTAAATTTACGGGTTCAAATCCTGTTTTTTCCAAAACATGTATCTAATTATTCTTTTTTTGAGCTTAAACTCAGCGTTTGTTTGTTCTTTTTTAGGTTGCACAATTGGCTCAATTGGCTCACGCTATTTTTCAACTTTTAGTATTTTCATAACTTTTGCAATTTCAACGTTCGTGTTTTTTGAAGTTGGTTTTTCGGGTTCCGTTTGTTGTTTACATGTCTTCAAGTGGTTTTATTCGGAGCTTTTAAATATAAGTTTTGGTTTTTTATTTGATTCGTTAACTGTAGTTATGCTTGTTGTTATTAGTTCGGTTTCAACTTTAGTTCACTTTTACTCATGTGAGTATATGTCACACGATCCACACGTACCGCGATTTATGTCCTATTTAAGTTTATTTACGTTTTTTATGCTTGTCCTTGTTACGTCTGATAATTTTCTGCAAATGTTTTTCGCTTGGGAGTGCGTCGGTTTGTGTTCTTATTTATTAATAAACTTTTGGTTTACGCGATTACAAGCAAATAAAGCAGCCATAAAAGCCATGATAGTTAATCGTGTCGGTGATTTTGGTTTGATTTTAGGTATTTTATGTGTGTTTAATTATTTTTGTGCACTGGATTATGCTTCTGTTTTTGCTTTAGCTCATTACTCAAGTAAAATTAGTATTAGCTTTGTTTGTTTTAACGTCAATTTAATAACTGCTATTTGTATACTGTTGTTCATTGGCGCTGTCGGTAAATCGGCTCAAATTGGTTTGCACGTGTGGTTACCGGATGCAATGGAAGGTCCCACGCCGGTTTCAGCTCTGATTCACGCAGCAACAATGGTCACGGCGGGTGTTTTTTTAATCGCCCGTTGTTCACCCTTATTCGAATATTCGGCGGATGCATTATTCGTGGTTACGTTTTTCGGTGCGTGTACTGCTTTTTTAGCGGCAACAACTGGCTTGTTGCAAAACGACTTAAAACGCGTTATTGCTTACTCGACATGTAGTCAGCTTGGTTATATGGTTTTTGCCTGTGGTTTATCCAATTATTCAGTAGGTATTTTTCATTTAGCAAACCACGCTTTTTTTAAAGCGCTTTTATTTTTAGGTGCAGGCGTCGTTATACACGCTGTTCAGGACGAACAAGATTTTCGTAAAATGGGTGGTTTAGCAAAAATAATACCTTTTACTTATGGTTTAATGTTTATCGGATCGTTATCATTAACAGGATTCCCTTTTTTAAGTGGTTTTTATTCAAAAGATGTTATTTTAGAAGTTGCTTTTGCCAGATTCACAATTACTGGACATTTCGCCTATTGGTTAGGTTCCTTGGCTGCCTTTTTTACTGCTTTTTATTCAATTCGTTTGCTGTTTTTAACATTTTTAACAAATGTTAACGGTTTTCGACCTGTTATATTGAGCGCTCATGACGGCGAGTTAAAATTAGCGTTGCCGTTAGCTGCCCTAGCCGTACCAAGTATTTTTTTTGGTTTTATAACACGGGATATGATCATAGGTTTTGGTACGTCTTTTTGGGGTAACGCAATATTTAATTTACCAGAAAATAGTACATTAATTGAGTCGGAGTTTATACCTTTCTTTTTTAAGCTATTACCTTTAATTTTAAGCTTATTCGGTGTGTTTTGCTCTTTTCTACTTTACTCGAAATTTAGCTTTGATCTATTTACATTTAAAATGACGTTTATTGGTAATTTAATTTACAGTTTTTTGAACAAAAAGTGGTTGTTCGATAAATTTTATAACGAGTTTTTATTACAAAATGTTATTGATTTTGGATACCGTATATCATATAAGTCAATCGATCGAGGTATAATCGAAATTTTAGGTCCGCACGGTATTTCAAATTTTATCTTTTCAGTTGCTTTTAATTTAAATAAATTACATGCCGGTTATATTTATCATTATGTTATCTGTATAATTTTCAACGCAATTTTTATTATTGTGTTAATTTTTTCGGTGCAATTTTTTGTTTTTGATACGCGGTTATTGATGTTATTTATAACATTTTTCGTTTAATTTTTAATTGATGTTATCCAACACTCTAATTTTATTACCATTAGTGCTACTCGTTAGTTCCTTTTTAATCGTTTTTACACCTAAAAACAATAAAGATTTTATCAAAAATTTTGCCCTATTTATAAGCTTATTTGTTTTCATATACTCCTTGTTATTATGGGTTAATTTTGATTACTCGTGTACAAAATTTCAATTTTGCGCTAATTTCGTGTGGATTTCATGTTATAATATTAATTTTTCGTGTGGTTTGGACGGCATATCGTTGTTTTTCACACTATTAACTACTTTTATTTTTCCTTTGTGCATTTTGTCTAGCCACGTTTCAGTTAAAAAATTTATAAAAGAGTATTTCATTGCATTTTTATTATTAGAGTTAATTTTAATCGTTACGTTTTCTGTTGTTGATATATTACTTTTTTATATTGCATTTGAAAGCGTTTTGATACCCATGTTTATCATTATTGGCATTTGGGGATCGCGTGAACGTAAAATTAGGGCTGCTTATATGTTTTTCATGTATACGTTATTTGGTTCAGTTTTATTTTTATTAGCAATTATTTATATTTTCAATAGAGTTGGAACAACAAATTACGAAACATTAATTTTGATCGATTTTTCATTACTAGAACAACAAATATTATGGTTAGCTTTTTTTTTGTCATTTGCTGCAAAAATACCCATGATACCTTTTCATATTTGGTTGCCTGAAGCGCACGTTGAGGCGCCCACGGCAGGTTCAGTCATACTGGCGGGCTTATTATTAAAATTAGGTTCTTATGGTTTTGTTCGTTTTTCATTGCCGTTTTTCCCGGATGCGTGCGTTTTTTACACACCCCTGATTTTAACTGTATCGGTTATAGGTGTTATTTACACTAGTTTTACGGCGATGCGACAAACTGATTTAAAACGTATTATCGCTTATACATCGGTAGCGCACATGAATTTAATTGTGATTGGGATTTTCAGTTTTAGCGTCACGGGATTAGAAGGAGCCATATTACAAAGTATAAGCCACGGTTTTGTCTCAAGCGCATTGTTTTTATTAATTGGAGTTATTTACGAAAGGCACCATACACGTTTAGTAAAGTATTATTCTGGTATCGTGCATACGATGCCGCTATTTACTATTTTATTTTTGTTTTTTACGACGGCAAATATTGCGGTACCTGGTACTTCATCGTTTGTTGGTGAGTTTTTAATTTTAGTGGGTGTTATGAAAACGAACAGCTCGGTTGCGTTTTTAGGTGCTATTGGTATGATTTTAAGTGGGGGCTACGCGTTATGGCTGTTTAATCGTATTTCTTATGGTAATTTAAAAGTTCAATATTTAACTTACTTTACCGATTTAAATAAACGCGAGTTTTTTATTTTTTTACCTTTGATTTGTGCAACGCTTTTTTTTGGTGTCTACCCGGTTATTTTATTAGACCCAATCCATACGTCAGCTTATCATGTTACTACCCAATTAAATCCTTTGTTATTTTATTAAAGTAATTTTCGCTTTTTTCGTCTAGCGGTCAGGACGGTACTTTTTCATAGTATCAACAACGGTTCAATTCCGTTAAAAAGTAATGAACAATGCTTCCTTTATAATTAATACATTAAAACTAGTTCCTTTCACTCAAGTAAATATTAACAGTATTTGCAACAAAGAAATTATATGTGCTACCCCCGTTAAACTGGTTTTACCTTTTTTATTATTTTTACGTGATAACAGTTTTTGTCAATTCAAAGTGTTATCTTCCGTGACTGGGATTGATCACCCCGATAAAAAAATTCGTTTCGAAGTTGTTTATGAGCTTTTAAGTTTACGTTTTAATAACCGTATTCGTGTAAAAACATTTGTAAACGAAGCAACAGCCATTCAATCGGTTTTTAATGTTTTTACGAGCGCCGGTTGGCACGAGCGTGAAATTTTCGATCTGTTTGGTATTTTTTTTTTGAACCACCCCGATTTACGTCGAATATTAACTGATTATGGTTTTGACGGTTACCCTTTACGCAAAGATTTTCCATTGAGTGGTTTTGTAGATATTCGTTACGATATAGTTGAAAAAAGAGTCGTAATCGAGCTCATTGAAATAACACAAGAATTTCGTTCATTCGAGTTTAAAAATCCGTGGTTTGATTGACATGGTTATTTTAATCAGCAATTTTTTATTTGTGGGTTTTAGTTTACTTTCGGTAGGTGTGTTCGGATTTTTGTGTAACCGAAAAAATGTTCTTTTATTATTACTAGCGCTGGAATTAATGTTATTGTCCGTTAATTTTAATTTTGTTTTTTTTTCTGTTTATATTGATGATTTATTTGGCCAAATTTTTACTTTAATTGTTTTAACTATCGCAGGAGCCGAATCGGCGTTAGGTTTAGCTATATTAATCTCTTATTATCGCGTCCGCGGTGGGATTGCTTTGGATTCGGTACAACTATTACGCAGTTAATTGAAAAAATGATTCGATTAAACACAAAATTACACGTTTTTGATAATTCAGGCGTAAAAACGGTGAAATGCATTCGAGTTTTGAATGAAAGAAATAACTTCTCATTTTTGCTTGTTATAGTAAAAACATTACGCGTGAAACAAAAAATTAAACCCCGGATTAAAAAAGGATCTATTATTTTTGCATACGTATTAAAGACGACGTCAATTTACGCTAGATTTTCAGGTTTAAAAACTAAAACTGACACTAATGGTGTAATTTTGCTTAACAAACAATTTCAACCAATTTCGTCACGTGTTATTGGTGTTATCCCAAAACAGTTTAAATTAATTGGGTTGAAAAATATTACGATAGCAGGCGTTGCGATCTAAAATTTAAAATGAATATTTTACACTTTCGTTGCATAAATCAGCATGAAATTTACTCGTGCTTGTTTAATACTTATAAAAATGTTTTCCATATTTTCAAGCTAACACAATTGAAATTCACCGTAACATGTAAACATAACAATCTTAACAATGTTGCTTTATTAATGTCAGTAATTAAGCTGTTATTAAATAAAAAACCACATTTTAAAATTATAGATTTTAAATTGACGAAAATCATTGTTATTCAAAGCAGTTATACAAAATTTAAATCCATTTTGCTATTTAATAATTTTATATTTAATTTTCTATTTTTCAACCAACAAAAATTCTTTTTTGTAAATACAATATATTTTTTCTTATTTGCGCATTTTGATGTTTTTACGTTCAATATATTTAATAAATTTTACAAGTTCGTTTGTAACATACCAAAAATACATTTTTCATTCAAATTTAATGTTTTAAATATAAACGATAAATTCGTCGCCCGTATTTTACGTATTCCTATTTTCACGTGAAATTAACCAAGTAGCATGTTTGTTATTACGAGTTCAAACCTTGTATTTCACTTTTATGATGTTTTCTTTCTGTTTGTTTACCTTTTTTGAATTATTATTTGTTATTATTCCGTTGCTTATATCAGTTGCTTATTTTACTTTGGCTGAACGAAAAATTATGGGATCCATTCAACGGCGTCGAGGACCCAACGTAATTGGGCTGTTTGGGTTACTTCAGCCATTATCGGATGGTTTGAAATTATTTACAAAAGAAACCATATTACCTACAACAGCAAACATCAATATTTTTTTATTGGCACCAGTATTAAGTTTTTTATTATCTTTATTGGGTTGGGTTGTTATTCCTTTTAGTTTAAATGTGGTTATTTCGGATATTAGTATTGGTATTTTGTATTTATTTGCAATATCGTCATTAAGCGTTTACGGCGTTTTAATGAGCGGTTGGTCATCCAATTCAAAATACCCTTTTTTAGGCGCGTTACGGTCAACAGCGCAAATGATTTCCTATGAAATTTCTATTGGTTTTATTACCTTATCAGTTGTTATTTGTGCGGGATCATTTAATTTAACAACGATTGTGTTTGCCCAACAATACGTTTGGTTCGTTTTTCCACTTTTCCCCATTTTTTTGGTTTTCATTATATCTGCTTTATCCGAAACAAATCGTCACCCATTTGATTTACCTGAAGCAGAAGCAGAGCTTGTCTCTGGTTACAATGTTGAATATTCCGCAATGGGATTTGCCTTATTTTTTTTAGGGGAATATGCAAACATGCTTTTGATGAGTGCTTTGATTACCATTTTTTTTTTAGGCGGATGGTATTGTCCCCTAGTTTTTAACTTGATGGCGGACCCGTTTATTTTTAGTTTGAAAATAATAATTTTTGTTTTTGTTTTTGTTTGGTCGCGTGCTGCGTTACCGCGATATCGTTATGACCAACTAATGGTATTGGGTTGGAAAAACTTTTTACCTTTAACATTAAGCTGGCTTTTATTTATATCCAGTTTTTTAATTAGTTTAAACGGTTTGCCCCAGTAGCTGAAAAATGTTTTTCATTCGCATTCGTTTTTATCTGATTTCAAAAAAATCATTACGTGAGCTAAAACAATTTTTACGCTTTTGGTCAAATTTCACTCAATCACTTGTTGAAAAAATTTCAGTACAGCACAAAAAGAGATTTTTTTCACTAACAAAATCACCACACGTTTTTAAAAAATCACAGCAGCAGTATTACTCTGGTTTTCACGTATTGACGTTGCGAATTAACATTAAAAATTTCGCAATCGTGAATAAAATGTTATTATACACTATAACGCGAATCGATATACTATTTTTAAAATTAAAAATTTTTCGTAAATCATAGCTTATTATTCGTGTAGTTTTATTTAGCAATGTTATTATTTTATTTTATGGTTTCTTTAAAAATGGCAAATAAAAATAATAAAAATTTTATTTATATCTACCCTAGCAAGCAAATTTTATCATTAGTTTTAATTTTATTTAAAACAGGTTTCATATCCGGTTTTTCATTGATAAAACATAAGAAAAACAGTTATTTACTTTTAAAAATTTACTTAAAACATAAAAATTTTTTGAAAAGTCCGGTTAAAAAAATTATTTTATTTTCAAGTTTAAATAAAGATATTTTCATAAACGTTAAGCGTTTGCGTTTTATGAAGAGTAATGTATTTTTCGTTAACACAATTTTGGGATATATTACCAGCAATAACGCTATAAAATATACTTTGGGTGGAAAATTGTCATTTTATTTGACGTAAAATGATTTTGTTTTTTATCAAATTTAAAAAAAACGATTTGTGCAGTTTGCTTTTTTTCAAGCATTTTTTAATTTTTCTAAATAAAAACGGGTCATTATTTTACTTTAGTTTAAAATTATTTTTTCACATTACTTTTACTTACGATTCAAACAATATTTTTTGCTCCTTTTTCAATGAAAACATCTCGACTAATATTTTACGAAGTAATATATTTATGCTGAAATTTGATTTTTTACGTATGTTCAAAAAGGTTATTTTAAGCTCAAAAAAGCGTATTTTAATAAAAGGGTTAGGTTTTAAATTTGATTTTCATTGTTACAAAAATAGAAATTTTGCCAATATAAAATCGGGTTATTCACACCGAATTTTATTGCAAATACCTTTTTCAGTAAGTGTTATTTTTACCCAAAACAACAATATATTACTGCAAAATACAAATTGTGTTTATTTACACTTACTGTCAAACTTGCTTTTTATGATAAGGAAACGAAATACGTATAAGCAAAAAGGTTTTTTCAACTCTACTATTCTATTCATTTCGAAAATGACTAGAAAAAAAAATTAATAATTCATGTTAAATAATAAAATTTCAGCAAAAACAAAAACCTTTTTATTTGTTTTAAATACAAAAACAACTTCTAATGAAAATACGATAAACAAATTTTTATTTGGCTGCTACACGAAAAAAATGATGTTAAATAATAATATTTTAAATTATTTTTTATCCAGGTTTATTAAAATTATTTATACGTTTAGCTTAAATAAACGTCATATTTTACTTATTTTTTCGGAAAATATTTCTATTTATTTTATGCTTCAGTTAGGTGGCATATTTTTGAAAAACCGACGTAAAATATCGTTGATAAATGAAAAAAGTTGGTACAACGGTAGCTTGAAAAACACTGTTGTTTTTAAAAAACAACTGCTAAAAAAAAAATATTTTGATTTACTGACCGGATTTAATTTCAAGCCAGAACTAATCATTATTTTTGGTTTAAATAGCGATTTTATAATCAAAGATTTAATTTACTTTAATTTACCGTTTATACTTTTAGGTTTCAAAAAATTTAATTTAAATGTTGATAAAACAGAATATTTTATTCCGTTTAATTACGTTAACGAAAACGTAATTTTTATTTTCATTATTAAATACGCTTTTTTATATAAATGGTAAATATCACAAAAGCGCGAACCCGTCCTAAATTGAAATTATTTATTAAATATAAAATATACTCTTCAATTCGGTTTTCAAATAATAAAAAACTCGTAAAGCAAAAATTTTTAGGGTGTGGTTCGTCCATAAAACAAAAAATGATGCAAAATTTACAACCACGTAAACCAGGCTGGTACTATTATAAAGCTAAATTAATGCGGAACAATATTTTTGTGCTGTCAAAAAATAGCTTATCAATCAGTAAAAAGTACAAAACTTTGCTTTTGTCAAAACAAAAATTTAAAAGCTCGCTGTTCATAAGTAACAACGCTATTCGTTTAATTTTTAAACGCAAAAGTAAACAAATATTACGGCAGATGTATTGCCGAACGGATTTTTTATTATTTCGTATTTTCTCGTTTTCTAGTTTATTTCACGCTAGGCGATTAGTACTCAACCGTTTTATTAAATTAGTGTGCATCAATAAATATATTATAAAAAGTAATTTTATTGTTAAACCCGGAAATCTAGTTGTCGTTGTGAAATATTTGTTTTACCCCAAAATAAAATCTTATGGTAAAAAATTATTAGGGTGCAATAATTTTAATAATTCAAGTACATTTTTACTGTTTGGAATCGATGTTAATTATAAAACGCAAGGTTTTATTTTAAATTTTGATTTTACTAAATATTTTCAAATATTTTCAATTTTTTACGGCTTTTCATTTTCAAAAGAAATTATTTATAATTTTTATAGTCGATAGTTTTGCGTAGGAGATTTCCATAAAAATAATGTTTAAATATCTATTGAAACAATGATTTTACAAGCAGCGAAATTTATCGGGGCGGGTTTAGCTACTATTGGTTTAGCAGGGGCCGGTGTTGGTATTGGTACGGTTTTTGGTGCTTTTATTTTAGGTACCGCGCGTAATCCGTCGTTAAAAGATGAATTACAAAAAATAGCGATTTTAGGTTTCGCCTTAACTGAAGCAATCGCCTTGTTTGCTTTAATGATGGGATTTTTAATTTTATTTGCTTTATAATATAAGCAAAAATCAAAAATATCATTAGATTTTGTCTGTACTTTTATTTATCAAAAAAGCAACTTCAACTATTTATTAACCTAAAATGAACACTTTATTTATTATTAACAACACTTTTTATTTATGGTGCGCTCGATGGTTTTTTTCAACTAACCACAAAGACATAGGTACGTTATATTTATTATTCGGCGCTTTTTCGGGCGTTATTGGAACGACGTTATCCATTTTATTACGTTTGGAGTTGGCCTCGCCTGGTAGCCAAATTTTACAAGGCAATAACCAATTGTATAATGTTATAGTAACAGGGCACGCTTTTGTTATGATTTTTTTCATGGTGATGCCTGTTTTAATTGGCGGTTTTGGTAACTGGTTTATACCAATAATGATTGGAGCACCGGACATGGCATTTCCACGTATGAATAATATTTCATTTTGGTTGCTGCCGCCCGCTTTGCTGTTATTACTGGGTTCTACTTTGGTTGAAGCAGGCGCGGGTACCGGATGGACGGTATATCCGCCGTTGAGTTCCGTACAGACGCACTCCGGCCCTTCGGTCGATATGGCTATTTTTAGCTTACATGTTAGCGGGGCTTCATCCATTTTAGGTGCTATTAACTTTATTACAACTATTTTTAATATGCGCGCGCCAGGCGTAACGATGCACAGATTACCTTTGATGGTTTGGGCTGTTTTAATTACCGCTTTTTTATTGCTGCTTTCGCTACCCGTTTTAGCTGGAGCGATAACTATGCTTTTGACTGACCGAAATTTTAACACTACTTTTTTTGATCCGGCGGGCGGCGGCGATCCCGTTTTATACCAACACCTGTTTTGGTTTTTTGGCCATCCCGAGGTGTATATTTTAATTTTGCCTGGGTTTGGTATTATTAGCCACGTTGTCGTTACATTTTCGAAAAAACCCATTTTTGGTTATTTAGGTATGGTGTATGCAATGTTATCCATAGGTATTTTAGGTTTTATTGTATGGGCGCACCATATGTATACTGTTGGTTTAGACGTTGATACACGAGCGTATTTTACAGCGGCTACAATGATCATTGCGGTACCGACAGGTATAAAAATTTTTAGTTGGGTTGCAACCATGTGGGGCGGTTCAATTTCGTTGAAAACACCCATGTTATTCGCGTTAGGTTTTATATTTTTATTTACCGTAGGTGGTGTCACCGGCGTCATGCTTGCTAATTCAGGGGTTGATATTGCGATGCATGATACGTATTACGTTGTCGCTCATTTTCATTACGTTTTATCAATGGGCGCTGTTTTCGCTATTTTTGCTGGTTTTTATTTTTGGTTTTCCAAAATAAGTGGTTTACATTATCCTGAAATTTTCGGCAAAATACATTTTTGGACATTTTTTATAGGGGTAAATATAACGTTTTTTCCGATGCATTTTTTAGGTTTGGCTGGTATGCCTCGACGAGTGCCCGATTACCCGGACGCATATGCCGGCTGGAACGTTATTGCTTCGTTCGGATCATATATTTCAGCTATTTCCTCGTTTTTATTTTTTTATATTGTTTATACTTCATTAACGGAAGGAAAACGAATTACAAATAAAAAAATATGGTAAATTATTTTTTTGGATAAGTTACTGAGTGGTTAAAAGTGATATATTGTAAATCTATTGATTTTTCTACGCTGGTTCGAATCCAGCCTTCTCCTAAATTTTATCTTTACGCGTTAGTGCGCCCTTTAACAACGTTTGCGTTCGTTTGCAAATATTATAAAATGGTGAATAAGCACAATTTGTATTTTGCAGTAATATATTGTTGTTTTGGGTAAAAATAACACTTACTATTAATACAAAACTTATTTTTGGGCTCAGCTTATAAATTAGGTTCAATGACCACCCGTATTGCAAACGTAACTGGCGGTTAATGGTACTTTGACGAGCTTAAAAACTGTTCGCTACCATTATTGTTGCTGGCGGTTTGTTCTACTACCGGCCATCTTAAAAAACGAATGCTATAATTTGTGCACTTTATTTATTATTGTAAAATGTTTTAATAACCTTTAAACAAAGTAATAAAAAATTGTTCGGTTACCGATTATTGCTGCCAAAAACAAAACTACGTAAACAAGTTGTTTTAGCGCCTCGATTGCGTTCGCAAATATTATAAAATGGTGAATAAGCACAATTTGTATTTTGCAGTAATATATTGTTGTTTTGGGTAAAAATAACACTTACTATTAATACAAAACTTATTTTTGGGCTCAGCTTATAAATTAGGTTCAATGACCACCCGTATTGCAAAAGTTTCCAAAAAATAATAAAATATTGATAGTAATAAAAAAATTTTAAATAATTTTGTTTTTGTAAAAAAATAAGCTAATAAATCATTAACTTTAACTTTCGTTAAAAATTTTAGATGTCGTTTTTTAATATTAATGTAGTTAATCTTTACACTAAAAACCTTAGTTTTTGGGTGATAACGTTTTTTACGCTATTTAACATTACTCATGATAACATAATTGCTTCTGATAAAAAAATTTATTTTACAACAAATAACAAATGACAGAACATTCTACTACCATCCAAAAACGGGATCTGATTTTTCGGTAAAAGTTATAATTTATTAAAATTTACAGTACATTTGTAATTTGCTCAGTGGGCAATTACGCTGTCATTATAGTGTGGCTGCTTCCAATCCTAACTACTGAGTGCACAATATTAAACGCTACTTTAAAAATAAAACATTTTTAAAAACCTTAAAAAAACGTAACTGGCGGTTAATGGTACTTTGACGAGCTTAAAAACTGTTCGCTACCATTATTGTTGCTGGCGGTTTGTTCTACTACCGGCCATCTTAAAAAACGAATGCTATAATTTGTGCACTTTATTTATTATTGTAAAATGTTTTAATAACCTTTAAACAAAGTAATAAAAAATTGTTCGGTTACCGATTATTGCTGCCAAAAACAAAACTACGTAACAAGATGAACTTAGTAAAAGTAACATTTGTTTTAGCTACCGAAAATGACATTTGAGCTACTTTTTCCAATTAAAGCTAAACTGGATTTGAACCAATACTAAAATTGTTATGAGCAATCTGTTTTACCATTAAACTATTAACTTTTTTAAAAGGCTAAAAAGAGATTTGAACTCTTATTTTTCGATTTGCAATCAAAAACATTGCCGTTATGTTATATAGCCTGAATAACAAAAACAGGATTCGAACCCATGTCTCATGGTTTATGATTCCATTACTCTGCCGCTGAGTTATATTGTTTGGCAAATAGCAGGATTTGAACTTGCAGCCGCCGATACCACAAATCAACGCTCTACCGTTGAGCTATATATGCTAATAAAGTTGCAAGGACAGTTGGATTCGAACCAACGTTATACGTATCAAAAACGAATGCCTTAACCGTTTGGCGATATCCTATGAAATTATTAAGTGCATTTGGATTTGAACCAAAAACAATTAACTTAAAAGGTTACTGCTCTGCCGTTGAGCTATGAACTTAAAACAGCAAGAATAGCAAGGGTCGAACTTGCATTTATTGTTTTGGAAACAACTGTTTTTACCTTTGAACCATACTCTTTTTGTGTGACACAACAAAACGATTGGATTTGAACCAACGACAATCTGTCCCCAAAACAGAAACACTACCATTGTGCTACATTTTGTTAAAAAGTTTTATATTGATAAACCGTCCAGTTTATTCGATATCCAACTTACGTAACTGTTCATACTTACGGATTCAATAACTACGGGCATAAAACCGTGGTTTACACCACAAATTTCACTACATTGCCCAAAAAAAGAACCTTCACGTTTAATAAAAACAGATGTTTGATTTAACCTGCCGGGACAGGCATCTACTTTTATACCAAATGCGGGCACGGACCAGCTATGCAAAACATCCGCTGAGGTTATTAAAACACGAACATGCGTTTCAGCTGGCAACACAACACGATTATCAACTTCTAGTAAACGTAAATTACCTCCACATAAATCGTCTTCTGTAATTAAATAAGCATCAAAAACTAGATTTTCGCCCCCACTTAAAATTGAATAATCAGAAAATTCGTAGGTCCAATACCATTGATGACCTATTGCCTTCAGCGTTATATTAGGGTCAATTATTTCATCCATTGAATAAAGCAGCGCAAAGGACGGTATTGCTATTACCAACAAAATAATAGCTGGGATGATTGTCCATACAATTTCTAGTGCTGTATGGTGCGTGAAAAAAATAGGTTTTGCGTTGACGGTTTCATCGAACAGCATAAGTGCACGTAACATTAACCACGCAACAAATATAACAATTACTGTTAAAAAAATCATAATGTGGTTGTGAAAATTGACAATACCTTCCATTACCGGTGTGGCTGGGTTTTGAAATGATAAAGCCCAATTTTTAGCAGCATCTAAAAATGAAAAATTAAATAAAATTATAACTATACTAAAAAAAAATTGCATTTTGAATTGGCGAATATGTTTTTAAACTAATGAGGTTAATAAAAATTAATATGTTTTATACGTACTAATTTGGAGCATTTTACCATTGTGTTTGAAAAAATAGAATAATTGTTTGTCGCATGAAAATCGTAAACAACAGTAGTAAACGGGTTTCTTCCTATTTTAATATTTTTAAAAGAGTTTTTCAAAAAAAAGCAAAATTGTTGAATTTCATTTTTAAGGTGGTATTTTTTTTCAATTTTATTTTTAGGGTATTTTTCAGGCTGATACGTTGTCTTAAAAAAATAAATTAAGGTGTAAAATTTTAGTTTTTCATTGTCACATTTACTCTGTTTTATTTTAAGCATTTTTAAATAATAAAATTGTATAAATAAATTTACGATACTTAAAATTTCATTTTGATGCAAATTACTTGTTGCATTTTTTATTGTTTTTGATTTTCGCACGCTGTTATTAAACGATACAAAAAAACCCTTATCATAAACAATTGGCGTGTTCGGTATTGCTAAATCTGGTTTAAACTTTTTCGTAGTTAAATCATGCGTTGATTGGTAACAAATAATACTATTTTTGTTATTAAAAATACCACCAACGTTTTTCAATTTATTTATTTGCGGGTTCGCCAAATAAATAAACTTACTTTTAAATAGCAATTTTTTATTTAAACCTTTTAAATTGACGAAAAAATAACCCACGGAGTTTATATTTATGTTTATAAAATTTATTACTAATTTATTATTAAATATTTTTTTAATTAGAGTTAATATACTCGTTAAAACATTTTTATCAAAACGGTTCAAAACGGAATAACTTATAAAAAAGACTGTCGTTTTAATAAATATTTTTTTGCAGAATTTAGTTTTTCCTTCAGTTAATTTTAGTAAAAATAAGTGAGATATTCCAATAAAATTAGTTTGAAAGCTAGGTTTACCAAAGGGACTCGTACTTATTACGTTAAATAAACCAAACGAAAAACGCTTTTTTAATTGTATATTAAAAACAGAAATTTCAAACCGGGGATTTGTTCCGATTAAAATGCAAAAATGTATCATAGATAATAGTTTTATATTTAATAAATAAGAATTAAATTTACTCATATCGTTAGAAAAATTTGATAGTTTTAAAAAAAAATCACCGGTATTTTTAATGCCCAAACTCAAATAAAATAATTTTAGATTAAACATATTTTCTAGTGAAATAAAATCGTTTGTTATTATTGAAAAGCCCTCTAAAAAATTGCTATAATAAAATCTACTATTTTTCATAACTTTATTTACTAAACTGTTTTTCAAAAAAAGTAACTTCATTAATTTTTTCAAAATAAATACAAAATCATTTGAACAAACGTTTATTATTTTGTAGTCGGTTATAGATTTAAAATAAAAATTATTTAAACGATTATTTTTGAATGAGTCAAAATAAAAACGACCTTTATTCGATAGCCACACGCGATTTATAAAATCATTTTGTTTTGGTTGTATACGCAAAATATTACTTTCATTACAATCAACAGTAACCGAGGAACCGCTGCTATCACTAAAATCGACTGTATTTATGCTTATTAGCTCCCAAGGACGTGACGAAAAAACAAACGGTTTTAAAGTGAGAGCACCAACCGGGCAAACATCGATTAAATTGCCACTTAATTCGTGTTGAATACTTTTACCAAAAAAAAGAGTTAACTCGGTTTCTTTGCCTCTGTTTATGGTTCCAAAAGTAAATGTGCCTGCAATATCGTTCATAAATCGGACGCACCGAGTGCAATGAATGCATCGCGTCATAACAGTTTTTATAATGGGACCCAATTTTTTATCACCCACACTACGTTTGAAATCAAAAAAACGTGTTTTATCCGAACCAAACGTTAAGGCTTGCTCTTGTAGATCACATTCGCCGCCCTGATCACATATCGGGCAATCTAGCGGGTGGTTTAGTAATAAAAATTCCAAAACACTTTCACGTGCTTTTTTTACAAGCGGTGATCGAGTGAAAATTTTCATATTTTTCGTAACAGGCATTGCGCAGCTAACAACGGGTTTTGGTGATTTTTCAACCTCAACTAGGCACATTCGGCAATTGCCGGATACATTTAATTGTGAGTGGTAACAAAATCGTGGAATTATAATGTTTATTATTTCACACGCTTCAAAAACGGTAATATTTTTTGGTACAAGCAAAAAATGGGTGTTGATATATATTGGAACCATTATTTTATAAAAAAAACAGCCAGATTTAAATCACGTGATATTTGTTTACTAATTGTTTGGTAATTTGTACTTACGTTAAATTTCAGTGTTAATACAATTGCGCCAATTAAAGTTAATAATAAAATTACGCCAGATAATAATACGTATAAATAATAATCTACAAATAACGCTTTTCCTAAAATATTAATGTTTGTATTTTTATCGATAAAGTTAAACCAGGTGCCGTAAATTAAAGTGTAATTGTTTAAGTAAACGTAATTAGTCGTGATTTCCAAAATAAAAAAACAAAACGAACTAAAATACAAAAAGGGTTCGAATTTAGTTATACTTTTATTTTTATGGGACACTTTTATATCGAGCATCATAACAACGAAAAGAAATAAAATCGCGATTGCACCCACATAAATAATAATTAATAAAATAGGTATAAATTCCAGCCCTATTAAAAATATTATAACTGAAAAATTAAAAAAACTCAAAACCAAAAATAAAATACTATGTACGGGGTTAACGCTAATAACAACTAAAATGGCAGATACTAAACCTGCTAAACAAACACTATAAAAAAACAAGGATAACATTCGAAGCGAAAATAACGGGATTTGAACCCATATTTCAAGCGTGACAAGCGAGCACTTTACCATTAAGCTATATTTTCGTGAAACGTGCTATTTGTATTTAAACGTTTTATACTGGTATTTATTAAAATGATTATTTATTAAGCCGATATTAGCTTTTTTTTTACTAATAAGTGGGTGGTTATGTTTATCAAAAATTTGCAATAAACAGGTAGGTTTATTGTTAAAATAATTAATTTCAAAATTGGAACAACCACTATTAAATATTTTTAACGAAAATATGTTAAAATGATTTTTCATTAAGATTATCGATCCACTTCGCCGAAAACGATATCTTGTGTTCCAATTATAGTAACAATATCCGCAATCATGTGACCCCTACTCATAAAATTAAGTGCTTGTAAATGATTAAATCCGGGTGCTTTAATTTTACATCGATAAGGTTTGTTTGTCCCATTTGAAACGAGTATAACCCCGAACTCGCCTTTTGGTGCTTCCGTGCATGTATACGTTTCACCTGCACTAACATTAAAACCCGCACTGTATAATTTAAAATGATGAATAAGCGACTCCATTGAATTTTTCACAAAAGCACGTGACGGTGGTGATATTTTATTATTATACGTTTTAATTGAGCCTAAAGGTATATTATTCAAGCACTGGTAAATTATAAATAACGATTGCCGCATTTCCTCTACGCGAATTAAGTAACGGTCGAAACAATCACCTGCTGTTCCCGTTGGCACGCTAAAACTAATTTCGTCATAAGTTTCGTACGGTTGATTTTTACGCAAATCCCAATTTAATCCTGAACCTCGTAACATAACGCCACTGAATCCAAAAGTTTGTGCGTCACGTGATGTTATAATACCAATATCAACTAACCGTTGTTTCCAAATTCGGTTATTTGATAACATTTGTTCCATTTCATCAATACGTGAACTGAATTGTTCACAAAAAATGAAAATGTCATCCAACAAGCCAATCGGCACGTCCTGAGCCACGCCACCAAAACGTAAATACGCGGAATGCATACGCGCACCAGAAACGCGTTCGTAAAATTCCATTAATTTTTCTCTTTCTTCAAAAGCCCACAAAAAAGGAGTCATCGCACCTACATCCATAGCGTGACATCCTACTGCAAGTAAATGGTTTAATATTCGCGTTAACTCTGCAAATAAAACACGTAAATACTGAGCACGTAACGGCACTTTATTATTCAAAAGTTTTTCTGTAGCTAACACAAACGTATGTTCTTGTGACATCATTGAGACATAATCTAGCCGATCAAAATAAGGCAACGCTTGTAAATAATTTTTATGCTCAATTAATTTTTCCGTGCCGCGATGTAATAAGCCGATATGTGGTTCAGCGTTTAATACGGTTTCACCGCTTAGTTCAACTACTAAGCGCAAAACACCATGCGCCGCCGGGTGTTGCGGGCCAAAATTGATTGTAAAGTTTTTCAATTTATTTATCAGTTGGTTTTTTTTTAAAGTCATTTTTATGTTTTGTTTACAAATTTTTTGGTTAAACAGGTAATTGAATTAATATAAACGGCAGGTTTGCTTGTCAAAAATATTTTAATACAACGTTTTATTGTTCTGCTTGATATTGTTTTATACGTTAAATTATAGGCACACTCAAAATTAGCGTTTTTCGTTATCAGGTAATAATTGCTTATGTTATTTAATAAAATATAGGAGTTTACTTTATTAATTACTTGGCCATAAAATGTAATATTATCGCAATAATAATTTTTAAATAGTAACAAATAATTTTTACATTGACGGACAAATAATTTGCTACGCTCGTTGTTTTTACTGAGCGTTTTTATATTTTGTTTCAAACGAAATACGTTGAAATTTTTTATAGATAATTTACTATTTTTCAAAACCACTTTCATTTTTAAATTTGACACGTTATTTTATAAATAGAACAAGATAACATCGATATTAGTTTTTTACGCGTTTTTTTTTCAAATAATGTTTTATCAAAAGATTCAATTTCGATTAATGTTGAACCGCGTTTTAAACAACACAACCACCCAAATAAAGGTCCCTTGCCTTTTCCCATTCGCGTGCCAACCGATTTTTTAGTGTAAGGATTAAACGAAATATGATCAAAATTTATTTTGCCTCGTTTTTTAATAATTTTTTCTAGAATTTGGTTTAGTGTCAAAATCTGGTTTCTGGTAATCGTAACGTTTTCCGTTACTTTTAAAATAAACGAATAAGGGTTTATAAAACTGTTTTTATTTATACCTTTTATTTTCAAGATTTTTTTAGTTTTAAATTTAATTTTCGTGGAAGTAACCTTTAACATTTAATAATTAAACTTTTTTTGAGCCGAACTTTGATCGCGCATTTTTTCTGTTTTTCAGTCCTTGTAAATCAAATTTACCTCGGATGGCGTGATATTTTACCCCCGGTAAATCCTTAACGCGGCCTCCCCGTATTAAAATTGTCGAATAATCTTGTAAATTGTGGCCCTGGCCCGGTATATACGCGGTTATTAACTTACCGGTTTTTATACGTACGCGAACAACTTTGCGTACAGCCGAATTCGGTTTTTTGGGATTTTTTGTGAAGATTTTCATACAAATACCTTTATAAAAAGGTCTTTTTTTTACGTCGGTTTTTAATTTATAACGTGGTTTTTTACATGCTTGATTAATTGTTGGCATTTATTGACTCGATTTAAACCATAAGTTGAGTATTGAAAAACTATTTTTTGGGACAAGCGTAATTTAAAATTAAATTAGCAAAACGTTGGCCCACCATTGATTGGCTTATTTTTAAAAAACGGAATTTAGGCAAAACAACATTTATATTTTTTTCAACGTGACAAGGTAAAATTATCTCGCTTTTTTGTTTAACAATATTTTTTATTAAAATAAACGGTGGTTTTAACTTTGAACGCATATTACGGGTTATATTTCGTTGAATAACCGAACTAATAACATGTTTTCAACCCAAACCAATCAATAAAAAACACGAATTTTTTATTTTTAAAAGTGATTTTTAACTAAAATGAACAAAAAACTAATTTTTCTGGTTCTAAAACTAAAACAAATCGTAAAATTATAAAAAAAGGCTCCGCTTCGCAAAATTCGTTTTAACCACTCAGTAACAAACGTTTATTGTCTGGGAGGGCGTCGGTTTGTGTTATTATTTATTAATAAACTTTTGGTTTACGCGATTACAAGCAAATAAATTATCCAAAAAAACAATTTTCGTCGAATAGCCGAACCAATTTTTAAAAGTGATTTTTAACTAAAATGAACAAAAAACTAATTTTTCTGGTTCTAAAACTAAAACAAATCGTAAAATTATAAAAAAAGGCAGGATTCGAACCGAGGTCGGAAAATCCGTTTTAACC
>Ga0307489_10000219_pt1 | contig 32346 bp, 49 predicted proteins | sample SB12metaG_FD_202247 | JGI IMG/M metagenome (GOLD analysis project Ga0307489, IMG submission 202247) | Sea-ice brine microbial communities from Beaufort Sea near Barrow, Alaska, United States - SB 1.2 | ecosystem: Environmental > Aquatic > Marine > Coastal | place: USA: Alaska | collected... | reverse complement strand
AGCACGGCGGAGCACGGCGGAGGCGGTGGCGTCGGTTGCGGAGGCGTGAGACGCCCAAGTTGCGACGGGCGGTGGGGCGGTCGCCCCACGGGCCAGGTCCGTGGGCATTGTAGATGGGGGGTTTTCACGTGACAGTGCGCGCTGTCCGGCCGGCAAAAGCCCATTCTTATTTGCTCAGATCTTGCGCTTATCAGCTCGAAATAAGGAATTAAATAAGCTTAAATAAGCCCGAGCATGTGCACGCACACTTGCTTGAAATCCAGAATACTCCGTTTACGAGGGGTTTTTGGGCGAAAATACCCGTTTACGAGAGTTGCGCCGCAGGCGCGATTTTGGGCGATTTTGGGTGATTTTGGGAAGTATTGGGCTTTTCGGGCCTGTTTTTGCATAAATACGCCGTTTACAAGGGCTTTTTCGACCTTAAATTTTCTTTTACAGTCACTATTTCCTGTAAATCAGTAAACGGGTTCTGTCCGATACTCGTACCCAATAATATGGACCGACTAACCGACAGAAACGGAATTGAACGGAATGAAACGACAGAAACGGAATTGAAAACAGGCCGACCTGTCCCCTCAGATGATTCCCACTCGGCCGCGCGCCGCACGCAGCGTGGCGGCAACGAACACTTCGAAACCCGACCCGCGCCCCTCAGCGCGCCCTGCCTACAGCGCCCGAGGCAACCGGTGACTCCCCGCTTGATACCAGGCCTTGGTTGGCTCCCCCGGCCATCCTGTCTCACAATCTTTTACCGTGACTTGAATTACGTTCGACAGACACGTTCTCACACTCGTCTCGGCCTTCTGTGTGCTTAGTGGGACGCTGTCCCGCTCATGACAGGTGGTGGCGTCTGCGCTCTACCAGTAGTCGGATAACCCGGTTAGGGCCTTGCAGTGATCTACTCATCAGCTCAGGCAACCGTTGAATCGTGGGTGTTTCATCGTTTGTGCCTTCCCACCCACGCGCAAACCCCGCACCCTCGAGCGACTCCTTGGCCTAACCGCCCTCCCCCTCCCGCGTCCCGCGCTCTCCGCCCACTCGCGCAGGCGCCAGCGCCAGCGTGCTCCGTGGCCAGGACCCCTGGAGCAATGCACGCGATGCGGCGTCGTCCATTTGTCGCATGCGTCCTCATCAGCTTCCTGTCGCTCACCGCTTTGGCAATGCCGTCGCATGCCGCCGCGGTGGCAGGGGCTTACACTCGTTCCCATTTCCGCTCAACTTGAGCTTACTTTGCCCCTTTCCGCTCAACTTAAGCTTACACTGTCCCCCATAAAACTTAAGCCCGTGAATGTGTCCCGTAGGTGCTCAAGTTGAGCTCTAACGTGAGCGATATGTCCCGAAGGTGCTCAAGTTGAGCTTTGAAGTGAGCGAGTGTAAGCCCCAGCACGGTGGCTGTGAGCGACGAGGCGGGGCTGCGCGCCGCGGTGGCCAACAGCTCGGTTACCGAGGTGAACGTGACCGAGGCAGGGGCTTACACTCGTCCACTTTTCGGCTCAACGTGAGCGCTTTGTATGGGATAAGGGGTGCGCGTGGGGATTGTGTAGCCCGTATTAAGGGGGTGTTCAGGGTGTGTAGGGTGTTTTCTTGTGTCAGACACGGCTCAAGTTGAGCTGAGAAGTGGACGAGTGTAAGCCCCTGGACCGAGGACGTGCTCCTCACGGGCGGCCAGCTCACGGTCCCCCCCGGCCGTAACCTCACGCTGCGGGGCGTCTGCGGCCCCGCGAACGTGTCACCTTGCACGCTCGATGCCAACTACGCCTCCCGCCATCTCCACGTGACGCCCGGCGCACAGCTGTACGTCAGCAATGTGCGCCTGGTGAACGGCTCCGCGGCAGGGGCTTACACTCGTTCCCATTTCAGCTCAACTTGTGGTCCAGATGACCCAACCTCAGCCATGCAGGTGTCCCGAAGGTGCTCAAGCTGAGCTGTAGAGTGAACGAGTGTAAGCCCCTGCTCAGCGGTGTCCGATGCATGCAGTCCATTCACGCAGGGCTTCGACCCTGTGACCTTCAAACCAAATCCGACTTTCGTCCCAGGCAGCGCCGCGGGCTGCGTTCCCGCGTACTACGGCTACGGCGTCACTCTCGGGCAGGGGCTTACACTCGCTCACTTCAGAGCTCAACTTGAGCGCTTTGTATGGCATGGGGGGTGCACGTAGGGGTTGTGTAGCCCGTGTTAAGTGGGCGTTTACGGTGTGTAGGGTGTTTTTGCCCATCAGACACGGCTCAAGTTGAGCTGAAAAGTGAACGAGTGTAAGCCCCGGCTCTCGGGGCGTTCTACGCCTTTCCAGGCTTGAGACGGCGTTTAAAAGCCCCAAACATGGGCGACACGGTGAGCCCTCACTCCCTCTACACGACAAAGTGCGTGAAACCACTTAGATACTTAGCAACAAGTAGTACTAAGTCGTCCAAATGGAGCGTTCGATTGGTCGAGCGGGCACTAAGTCAGAATAAGTAGCACTAAGTCAGACTAAGTAGCACAAAGTCAGACTAAGTGTCTAAGTGGTTTGGCACACTTTGTCATACCTTTTCTCCAACTGACTGAGAGAGGGTGGAGGGGAATAGAGGGAGACACTGCCACGTGTTTGTTGTTGTTACAAGCATTGCTTATAACGTCAGTACCCTGGCCCTCGTGAGAAATATAGAGGGAGAGAGAGGGGAAGAGAGGAAGATAGAGGGGAAGAGAGAGGGAGAGAGGGAGACGCTTCGACGTGTATGAGGAGGCACAAGGCTTTCGCCCTGAGCCCCGTAGCACTAAGTAGCTAATACGGTGTGCACCCTTCTCCCGCGCCCGCCACTCGCAGGTAACTGCGGAGCACCGCCAGATCATACAAGACTACATACAAGCCTCCCCCGCGCCGATGGAACTCCTCTACGCCATGATAATCGTTCACACCTTGTCCACCTGCGGCGGGGCGATCCTGCTGGACGGCGGGCAGGGGCTTACACTCGTCCACTTTTCGGCTCAACGTAAGCACATTTTGTGGGATACGTCGGGTGCATGATTTTTCCCCAGTCTATTAGACAGGGGGACACGGGGAGGTGTGACCAACACGGCTTAGGTTGAGCTGAAAAGTGGACGAGTTTAAGCCCCTGACGGCGGGCAGAGCGAGGCTACCGCCGCCGCCAAGCTGGTCCTCCAGGACTGCGAGATCATCAATACGCGAGCTTCATTCATAGGCGGCAGGGGGCCAGGGGCTTACACTCGTCCACTTTTCGGCTCAACTTAGGGCGCATTCTGTGGGATAGGGGAGCATGAAGGGGTTGTTTAGGAGGTGTCAGGGGGTATTAAGGATTATCAGGGGGTGTTGAGGGGGCATTTTGTGTCAGGAACCTGCTCAGGTTGAGCTGAGAAGTGGACGAGTGTAAGCCCCTGATAGGCGGCGCCATTGCACAGCTTGGCACGAGTCACATCGAAGTCACGCGTACTGTGATCCACACCTCCTCCGCGTGGATCGGCGCGCACGGCGCCGTGGTAGGGCCTGTCAAAAACTGCTCAAAATATCCTTCAGCACATTTGCCAACCCTTGTTTCTTGATTCACAATGCCACCCACCTGATGTGACGAGCATTTTCTGCCGCCCCCCTACGCCACGGGCAACTCCTTGGTAGGGAAGAGCAAATAGAGCCCGCCACTTCATGCCGTCATCAGCACGCGTTACCAAATCGGCGTGTTACAACAAATTCGGCGTGATACCAGACATCCTATGACGCGGCGAGCAATATCTGGCACAGAGTGACAAGATATCCCATATCGATATGGAGGATGACCGTATCGATACTGTCATCTCCCATATCATTAGCCCATATCCCAGTATCAATATCCTGGATGACCATATCGATATGGGGATAACCCATATCCCATATCGATGTCCCTATCAATATCTCATTGACGTCCGATAACCCATATCGATGTCCCATAACGATCTCCCATATCGATAACGGATCATATCTTGTCACTTTTATCTAGCAGGCCCTGCTTCGAGGCGCTGTCGTCGGCTGTCTACACCGACAGTCGGATCACCAAAGTCACTGCGCCCAACGGCGGGATTGCGTTCTTTGGCAATGAGAACTTTCTCCAGACCACCGGCCAGCGAAGCACCATCGACATTATTCGGACCTCGGCAGGGGGGGTACTGAAGTTGTTGGGTCTGGTATCGAAGATGTGGTGTCGAATCCGGTTTGACCAATCAGAACTGTCCATTTCGAAAGTCCTATCGACGGACTCGCCGACAGTCCGACCGCGTCGCGATCCTTGAGTCAATAGACCCTCGATTTCGAGAAGATCAGGGGGACATGTCCCTCCGACACTGAGTGTAAGCACTCGACCGATGTGAAATCTCCTCCTCCTCTGCGCGTATGTACGAGCATTTACCCTGATAGAAGGTAAGTCATGCTCCGATCTCGGTTCGATTGTTTGTTCTCAATGACCCTCCCGCACGGTTGACGATTGCTACGGAGTAAGCATACCCATCCCGGCTGTGGTCGTCAGCGGTGGTGCGCACGTCAACGCCGACGATTCCTTATTTGTCGACAATCGCGGCATCGGCAGGGGCTTACACTCGTCAACTTTTCTGCTCAACCTGAGCCGTTTCCGACACAAACTAGCTCTACACCCTCAACAACCCCTGATACCCCTGAACACCTCATCAACACCCCCTGCACAACTCTTGATTGCACCCCTTATCCCACAGAAAGCGCTTAAGTTGAGCTGAAAAGTGGACGAGTGTAAGCCCCTGGGCATCGGCTTCTTACTCGCCGGGGGCTCCACGGGCAACATCAACAACTGCACCTTCGCTAACAACGTCAGGCAGGGGGGCTATTGAGAACACGAATGATTCGGTTCGAGCGCAGAACGGAGCAGCACGGTCCGCCTTCAGGGTGGTTGCTGATGCAGGCGCGCGGACTCGGCCCGTGGTGGCGTGCTTCAGACAGTTGTATGAGCATTTACTCTCGCACGGCAGGGACCCCGACTGTGATTTTTCGTCTATTTAACGTCGGTCGAGTGGTTGCTCTCAATGACCCTCCTCCCAGGTCGAACACCGGCGCAGGCGGCATCACCATGGTAGGGCGGTGTAGCTTGACAGTATCAAAACCCGTGTTGAAACTGGTGCGCGCCTATGCTTTCAGCACTTGAAACTATAATATCCATGAATTGCTTTCAACGTTTGCTTTGGTCTTCAACTTGCGCCGGTACAGCATGGGCGCGGGCGCCAGCGCCTCGTTCACCGCCTGCACCATCGCCAACAACACTGCGGTTGGCTTCGGCGCCGGCGTCTACGTCACGGACAAGTCAACAGCCATCTTCACCGACTGCATCATCAGCAACAACCAGGCGAACCGAGGCGGCGCCGGTATATCCGTCATTTCCGGCAGCTCCCTCACGCTCAACAACTCGAACGTTACGGACAATGAGGCAGGGGACGCTACGAGTATAGTTCATAACCTCTTGTTCAGAAACTGTTCCTTTCCGCACAGATTCCCGTTTTTAAGCCTCAATTGGGATATTTTGGGTTATTTTGGGTGAGTATGGGCGAATTTTGGGCAAAAAACCGTGTTCACAATTACAACAACTATTTATCGAAAACGGGTTGTGAGCTATATTCGTATCGAGGACACGCACTGGCACTCGTACTCGACTGACCTTCAATCGACCAACCAAATTCAGTCCACGCGTCTGTATGAACTGCACCCTGCAGGTAAGTCATGCTCCGATTCGGTTCGAGTGCCTTGTTCTCAACGACCCTTGGGCGAGGGCGGAACAACGGGCGGCGGCATCTTTGCATGGGAGTCTGTCATCACCGTCGAGGGCAGGACCCTAAACCCTAAACCCTAAACCCTAAACCCTAAACCCTAAACCTTAAACCTTAAACCCTAAACCCAAAACCCTAAACCTGCGTGGGAGTCTGTCATCAACCGTCGAGGGCAGGATCAAGCAGATGTTGCCCGCCCCTTCATCCAACGCATTTTGAATTCTCGTTTCTAGCGATAGACCCAGCAACGTCCGCTTTGGTATCGAATGAAAGCTTTATGACCGATCAATGATCAAAACTTACAGAACCGAAAATAAAGTGTGGCCGTTACAATGCGAACGCAGTATTGCTCTCGACCAATCACAGCACGGAAACGCAGGGCGAAATGCCTCACTAGTCAATTCATGACGTGGCGAGCAATACATATCTGCCATGCCCTCATCGAAGGCAACTCCCGCGTGACGCAGAACGTGGCGCCCCAAGGTAAGGCGGTCCAGGTTCACCTAATGATAGCCACGTTGAAACTTGAAAGCGCCTGGATCTCAGCGCTTGAAGCTAGAATGTGATAATCTGCTTTCAAACTCAGCTTTGAGATTCAAGTTGCGGCGCTACACCAAGGCGGCGGAGTGTATCTGCTCGGGGGCGAGGCCAGACTGGAGACCGGCCAAAGCAAAAGCCTGGTGCCTGTGACCTTCAACTTCGCCCGTGATGACCCCGACATCTCCACGCGGGGCACTGTGGGCAGGGGCTTACACTCGTTCACGATAGAGCTCAACAGAGCTCAAGTTGAGCAACTCCAGGACACATTCATGGCTTAAGTTGGGTTATACGGTGGACAGAAGAGCTCAAGTTGAGCTGAAATGGGAACGAGTGTAAGCCCCTGACTGTGGGCACGTGGGCGGACGTCTGCAAGGACGGCTCAGTTTGTACCCAAAACTCTTGCGGTACGGACCCCGACGGGTATGGGCTTACACTCGTCCACTTATCAGCTCAACCTGAGCCGTTTCTGTCACATAAACACACCCTAAACGCCCCCTACGACCCCCTGAACACCCCCAATAACCCACTGAACAGTCTCTAAAGACACCCCCTATCCCGCAGAAAAGGGCTTGCGTTGAGCTGAAAAGTGATCGAGTGTAAGCCCCTGCCGACGGGTATGGGCGGCTTCCGGCGTGCGGAGACGAGTCCACGGCAGGGGCTTACACTCGTCCACTTTTCGGCTCAAAATGAGCACATTCTGTGGAATACGTTGGGTGCATGATTATTTCCCCCAGTCTATTAGACAGGGGGACAACGGGAGATGTGACCAAAACGACTTAGTTTGAGCTGGAAGGTGGACGAGTATAAGCCCCTGGTCCACGGGCAGCTTCACTCTGCTCGGCTGCCAAGATGGCTACGTCCAGTTCAGCGATCCCGCCGAGTGTGTGGAAGTTCCCGCGGGGTCGCTGCTCGCACGGACCCCGGGCGGTGACATCACTCGCAACGCCTTCGTCTGCCCTTTCGGCACCTTCAGGCTCGAGGTGGGGCGGTGCAGGTTGACAGTATCAAAATCCGAGTTGAAAGCGCGCCTGGTGTCAGCGCTTGAAACTTAAATGTGATGAACCGGTTTCAAAACATGCTTTCAAATCCGACTTGCGCCGCTACATCGAGGCCGGCAACGGCACCTCCCAGAACTACAGCGACGAGGTAGGGCGGTGCAGGTTGACCCTATCAAAGCCTACGTTGAAAGCGATTATGGTAGCAGCGATTCAGCGCTTGAAGCCGCAATATGATGAAACGCTTTCAAAATTTGCTTTCAAAATCAGCTTGCGCCTCTACAACGAGTGCCGGGAGTGCCCCGATAAGGCATTGTGCATCGGCGGCGCAAAATCGCCGGAGTGCCTGCCGGGAACCTACAGCATCGGCTCTGGGCAGGGCCTCACAATCGGATTTCCCTTTTTCAGCTCAACGTCAGCCATGTTGTGGCCCCGATGACCCCGCTTATGAACCCCCCCGAAGAAAGATGCTCGGAGTTCCCTTTTTCAGCTCAACGTGAACCGAGTTGTGGCCACGGTGACCCCGTTTATGATTTTTTTTGAAGAAAGTTGCTGAAGTTGAACAACAAAGGTTGCGCTACAGAACGGTCCAAATTCCCAGGTTGAATGAAAATTCGCTGCCTCACTCATGTGAGACCCTGGCGCTGGGTACAACGTGACCTGCAACGAGTGCCCGCCTTATTCGTCCTGCTCGGAGGTGGGCTTCACCCTCCAGAATCTGCCCGTCGACCGCGGTTCCTACCGCTTCTCATCGCACACCGCCGATTTACACCGATGTCCCGGCTTCGACCTGTGCAAGCGGGGCAATTCCTGCGCGTGCGCCGGGTCATCCGTCGCGGCAAGCAACAGCACCGCCGTCACCGCGGGCGACGCCCTGTGCGCCGCGCACACCTCGGGACCGTTCTGCATGTTGTGCGAGGCAAGGGCTCACACTCGTCCACGTTCCAGCTCAACCCAAGCCGTTTTGGTCACACCTCCCCGTGTCCCCCTGTCTAATAGACTAGGGGAAACTCATGCACCCAACGTATCCCACCAAATGTGCTTAAGTTGAGCTGGAAAATGGACGAGTGTAAGCCCCTGGTGCGAGGACGGCTATTACCGCAAGGGGAGCTCCTTCGGCTCTACCGGAACCGGCTGCTTGGCAGGGCGGTGCTGGTAGACCCTATCAAACCCACATTGATAGCGCCTCGAAGTAATCTCTTGATACTGACAATATGCATTCAAACTCTGCTTTCAATTTCAACTTGCGCCGCTACAGCTTGAGCTGCGACGATGACGGGGACGTGGTGGCGGCCACGATGACCTTCCTCGTGATCGCCCTCGCAGTTGCGCTCGTCCTCTTCATGTTTTGGGAGCGCACTATGAATGCGTTGCGCCCCCTTGCTCGCTATCTCGGGATCTTGGCCATCTTCCAAGACCGCGGCCGCGGTGGATCCTCGGCGGTGAGCTACGCCTGGTGGCGCCTGGTAAGGCGGTGCAGATTAACCCTATGAAACCCACGTTGAAAGCGCATGGAAATAAGCGCTTGTACCAAAATTTAATATACCGCTGTCAGATGTTGCTTTCAAAGTCAACTTGCGCCGCTACAGCTTGGTAGTTATGCAGATCTGGTATATGATGCAGTCAATGTCGCGATTCGCCGAGTCGCAGGACATCAACTTCCCGGATCCGTTCTCCACCTTTGTCCGGGTGACGCACCTGATCAAACTCGATCTCGGCAGGGGCTTACACTCGTCCACATCTTTGCTCAAACTGAGCCGTTTTTGTCAATGAAACCAGCAAAGCACCCACATGGGACAAAAAGTGCTCACGTTGAGCTGAAAAGTGGACGAGTGTAAGACCCTGGATCTCGGCATCATGCCGTCGACCGCGTGCGTCGTCACGTACGACTTTTACGATATCATGATGATGTGGTCGCTGCTTCCACTCGTCGTCGTCGGCATCGGTAGGGCAGTGCAGGTTGACAGTATCAAAACCCGTGCTGAAGCTGCCTATGGTTTCAGTTCTTGAAGCTAGAATATGATGAACCGCTTTCAAACTTTGCTTTCAGATCCAACTTGCGCCGCTACACATCGGCGCGCTCCGCGTCGCCTTTCTTATGATCCAGCTCGCTGTCATGACGCGTCTGCGCAAACCGAGCGCCAATGACAATGATGACAAGGCGGCGCCGCCCGGCGTCCCCGCGCTGATACGCACAGAGTCCCGGGCGGACCGGGCGAACCAGCGCAGGTTTCAACGCGGTGTCGATGGCGCGATGGCGGGCGCCATGCTCGTCGTCTGCATCTTCCACAGCTCGGTGGGGCGGTGCAGGTTGACAGTATCAAAACCCGAGTTGAAAGCGCGCCTGGTTTCAGCGCTTGAAGGTAAAATGTGACAAACCGCTTTCAAACGTTGCTCTTGATTTCAACTTGCGCCGCTACAGCCCGGTGTGCGCGGCCGTCATCGACTTCTTCAACTGCGACCCCCCAACAGGGGAGACCGGATACGAGGTGGCGCCGGGGGGCGTGCAGAACAGTTTCCTCATAAAAGATTACAGCATTTCGTGCAAATCTGCCAAGTACCAGAAATACGCGCCCTACGCGAGCATCATGCTGTTCATCTACGCCGTCGTGTTCCCGTGCCTGCTCGCCTTCTACGTCCGCAAGCAGCGCGCAACGGCGGCGGGGGTTGGGCCGCTGAATTTTCTGACCGGCCACCTCCGGGCTCGCACCTGGTGGTATGAGATTGTCGCGCTGGACGTCCGCCTGCTTCTGGGCGGCGCGTTGAACCCGCTGATCCAACACCCGGGCCTGCACATCACCATCGTGCTGATGATCATGATGGCCTTTCTCATCGCGACCCGCGACATCAACCCGTACCTCAACAGGGCAGGGGGGTCATTGTGAACATGCACTCGACCGACGTTGACTCTCCTCCTCCTCCTCCTTCGCGCCTATGAGTGAGCAATCAATCCGAAGGAAAGCCATCATGAACGCGTCAGGGTGCGTGTTCTCAATGACCCTGCTGCAAGGGGCACCAGATCATTCTCAACATCATCCTCGTCGCCGAGATGACCACTGTGGTCTTTGGCCTCATCATGAAAGGCGAGTTCCTCAGTCCGGCGGCAGAGACGATCATGTCGGTCGTCACTCTGGCAGCCGCGCTCGCGGTCTTCGCATTCGCGTACTACGCCTACCGCCATGAGGCCATCAATCGTCTGATCACGGCAGGGAGGTCACTGAGAACAGGCACTCGACCGACGTTGAATCGATGCCGACGTTGAATCGATGAACCGGCGTATGTATGCGCAGTCGCCCTGAATGTAAGTCATGCTCCGATCTCGGTTCGAGTGCGTGTTCTCAATGACCCTCCTGTCAGGCCATCGCAGAGCGCTCGGCGTTTCTCATGACCGAGTTTGAGAGGCTGTACAAGGTAGGGCGGTGCAGGTTGGCAGTATCAAGCCCCGTGTTGAAGCGCCTCAGGTTTCAGCGCTTGAAACTGGAATCTCATAAACTGCTTTCAACGTTTGCTTTCAATTTCAACTTGCGCCAACACAACAAGGGCATGAACATGACCCCGCTGAACGAGGCGATCATTATCTCAGCCGAGTCCATCCTCCGCAACGGGTACAGGCAGGGGCTTACACTCGTTCACTTTTCAGCTCAACTTGAGCCGTGTCTTACACACAAAAACACCCTGCACACCCTACACACCCCTTAACACCCGCTTGACACGGGGTACTTAACCCTTACGCGCACTCCCTATCCCATAAAAAGCGCTCAAGTTGAGCTGAGAAGTGAACAAGTGTAAGCCCCTGGATACATGCAGGTGACCGATCTGAGCGGCGATCAAGAAAAGCAGGACGCGGCGTGGTCGTACATGCATGACGACCTGTTGCCGATACACGTCGTGTGGCGGACGCGTGTCACGTACCGCAGGGCAGGGGCTTACACTCGTCCACTTTTCGGCTCAACGTAGGCATATTTTGTGGGTAACGTTGGCTGCATGATTTTCCCCCAATGTATTAGGCAGGGGGACACGGGAAGGTGTGACCAAAACGGCTTAGGTTGAAATGAAAAGTGGACGAGTGTAAGCCCCTGCCGCAGGGCGCTTCATCGATACGCCGCTGACCTGGCTGTGAACGCGACGGCAGGGGCTTACACTAGTACACGATAGAGCTCAACTTGAGCAACTCCAGGACACGTTCATGAGTTAAGCTGGACTATACGGAGGACAGACGAGCTCAAGTTGAGCTGAAATGGGAAGGAGTGTAAGCCCCTGCGAGACGGCCATCGTGAGTCGCGACGAGACGCCGCCCGCGCTCACCTTCGCCAAGTTCGACGAGTCACTGCTGTCGCTGTTCGGCTTGTTCCACACCTTCGTTCCTATGGAAGAGAAGCGCAGCGCCTTCCAGGCCGGGGCTTACACTCGTCCACTTTTCAGCTCAACTTGAGCCGTGTTTGTCACTGACTCACGGACTTCACCCAGAGTATCCCACATAAAGTGTGTAACGTTCAGCCGAAAGGTGGACGAGTGTAAGCCCCTGCTTCCAGGCCCTCGCGTACTTGCCATCCGGCGAGGAGTATGACGGGAAGGCACTGCAATTGACTCGGGAGCAGTTCCCCGCTGCGGTGGCGCTGCTTCTGTCTCGGCAATCCGCTTCCGGCGACGGCAGCGCCGAAGACGATGCCGCGTGCACGCAGTACAGCTGCCTCGCGCTGCTGGCGCACCTTCTGAACGAGAGGGTGGTGGCGCAGATGCAGACTGCGGCGAGGGCGCACCTGCGGAACGACGAGTGGGGCGCGCAACTGTCGGAGCTTAAACCGATTGACGCGCCCGAGGTTTGCCAGGAAGAGTTCCGGCGCGAGGAGTGGCGGGCGGCGTGCGGCTCGCTCCAGCCCCCGGTGCTTCAGGACCGGTAAGGCCGGGCAGATATTACTCTCGCCATGTCATCCCCGATTCCTCCCAAGAAACCAGGGTTCTGTATGAATGTCGATGACGCGGCGGGCAATAGTTACTTTCGTCCTTAAGGACCGGTTCGACAAACACGTGCTGCCGCAGCTCCTGCACCAGATGTCCCGCGTAGCCGATCCCGTCTTCAAAGAGCAGCTCACGGATTGCGTCAAGGAACTGTCGGCGGACGACAGCCTCGAGGGCGAGTGCTACCTCCACGCGGACGGTTCGATCAAAAGTGTGACCCGCATGGAGGCCAAGGTGGTTGAATACCGCTCGGAGAAGGCGGCGGGTACAAGAGGCGTTCGAACATTCTCCACCGCTGATGAGAATGCCTTCGCCTCATCCCTCGTCAGCGACCCGCTGCGCGCCACGGTGGTATGCACCAACTCGCACGTGATGGTGAAGGCGTTGGAGGCGATGACCACCGGCATACCTTCCCTCACAAGCGTCCTCCGCCTCAAGAACAAGCTCGCCGAGCTCAAGAAGCCTCTCAACCTCCACGTCAACCTCGTGTTCCAGCCCCCGGACACCACCCCTGTGACGGTCGAGATCCAATTCATGCACGAGGTACGGCCTGGCAGATGTCACTCAACCTCTCCTTCAACGCATTCGTCAACCTCGTTTGTTGAGTTACATGGCAACTGCCTGAGAGAGAGTGAGAGAGACGCTTCCGCGTGTACAAGGAGGCACCAGCTTTCACCCCGGGCCCTGGGCACCCGCCTTCATGTTTTGAGCATCCTAAACCGTAAACCCTAAACCATGAACCTTAGACCCTAAACCCTAAAACCTAAACCTTCTGCGGGGTCCGACCTCGTGCATGAACTGGACCTTAAACCCTAAATCCTAAACCCTAAACCTTCTGCGGGGCCCTAGCACAAGGACATCCACGCTCTGGCCAAAGAGTCGCACCATCTGTACACCATCGCGAGGTAAGGCGGTGCAGGTTGACCCTATTAAACCCAAGTTGAAACCGCCTGTAACTAAGCGCGTGATACTAAAGTGTGATATACTGCTTTCAACTTTTCCTTTCAAATTCAACTTGGGCCGCTACAGCGAGGGCGGAAAACGTGGAGGAGCTGAGCGCCAACGCCCCCGCCGACGCGGGCGACCTCGAGGAGGGGGCTGTCAGAGTCGCCCGACACAGCAGATTCAGCAACCCTAGAGTGTTGGGCGCTGACGATAACTATGGCATGGTTAGCAACAAAGTTTGGCCATCGTAGCCGTCCGTCAGTGGAGCGATCTGGCCTTTGAGCGGAACATATATAAATAAATAAGCGCGGTAGCTAATAGCTCTAGCTAGGCCACGCGAGGCGTCTCAATCGAATGTTGTAGTTTAGTTGTATAGGTCTGAGATTGTTTTCGAATGAAAAGTCTAGCAAGGATTGTCGCCTTGATTAATTGGTGGGTCCTACATTTGGTTTCACATCCTAGAACCACAGCCCAAAAACAACGGATATATACACGGATACGTGCATTACCAGAGGTACTCTATTGGTAGAGTACAAAATGCAGCGTTGCGGTCGGCGGCCGATTTGTAGGCACCCACGGCGTTGACCGCTTTGATATTCAGTGCGCCGGTCCGACCGTCCATGTCGTCCGGCCCCCACTGCTGGGACCGCAGCTCCCCCACCCGCGGCGGTGCCAGACCCTCCGTGGAGCAGGGACTCCTCACTGCGTCGGACGTTTACTTTTACTTTCTTCTTGCCGGGGCTGGTTATTGAGTTGTTCCGACAATGTGAGCGCCTTGTGGGTCTCGATGATTATGGCTGTGGGGAGAGGCTTGAGGCGGATGAGGCCCTCGCAGTTGAAGCTCTTGGCGCCGCGGATGGGGACCGCGGCGGCGCTGCCGAGCGAGGGCTCCACCAGGCACTCCGCGATCGTTGGGCGGCGACAAAGGCAGGCAGGATCTCAGGCTCCCGAGACTCCTTCCTCTTGTGTCTTGTCCGTGCGCAACAATCTACGGCTCTCGCCATGTCGCCAATCCGAGGCGCCATGTCGGCTTCCGAGGCGCTCGCCACGTGCTGTCGGCGTACAAAATGGTTTCGCGAGACAGGAAGGCTTCCGGCTGCCAGAGCCCCCATGGTCGAGTGGCAAATGCGTCGCGCGAGGGGTGCGCTCATGAGTGACACGCCCCCCGCCGCTTTCGTGTTGGGAAGCAACGAGTCGGTAAACGCGCAGGCCCGGGCCCCGCGGGAGTTGGGGAAGGGAAGTGTGGAGGGGAAGGGCTATGGGGCCTCACAGCGTCACAAGCGTTATGTAAAACGGTCACGTAAACTATCATGCCTGGGAATCCCCTGTCCATTTCGTGACGCCACGTCGGCCGGCTCACCCCGAATCTTACGAATCTCCATCAATCTGCCTGTTCTCACGACCAATCGGAAAGAGCGGAGCCAAAAGTGACTGACTTTAGACGACACGTGTTCAAATCGATGACCAGCTGTGCGCCAGCTGACCCCTGGCTGAGCAAGCAGTGGATAGTTCCACCTGGCATGTCTGGCGCCAGTTCTGTACTTCTGTTCTGATCTCTTGTGACCTAGCGCACCCTCGCAATTCGGTCCCACAACACAGGGTTCATACCAGTTGTCTAGACGACATCACATCGCACAGCCCTCCTCCGCGCTGCAGCCGCCGCGCCGCCGACGCCTCACCAGCGCTTCGATTCTAACACAAGACCCAAGGTACAACCAGATTACTCGTACGAGAAAACGATTAGTACGATCGACGAAGCCGTTATTCCCGTACTTTCCCCCACAACGACTCAAGGAGGCGCTGGATGCGCGGGTGTGCGCGGCGCGGGCGCGCCTGCCGCGCGGCTTCTGGTGAAGCGCGGCAGCGCTGGATGCGCCCTTGGACGACCCGGCGCGTGCGATGCATACTCTTACCCACATGCGTATGGATACTCGTACCCAAATGCGTCCAAGGAAATGGGTGGCGACGCTACGGGGCAGGCGGCGGGCAGCACGGAAGAGCCTGCCGCACTGTTGCTTCGAGGCCGCCACAGATCGCGAGTGGTTACATCATGTGACGCGTCCGCGCGTCTCGCGCCCTCTCGCACTCGCCTCACCGCCCTCCCGCTCCCCCGCGCCGCGCGCTCTCCGCCCACTCTCGCAGGGATCAAGCAAATGCACACGATGCGTCGACCACATGCCGCATGCGTCCTCGTCGTCCTCGCGCTCGCCGGCATGGCGTTGCCGTCGCACGCCGCCGCGGTGCACCAGGAGGACATCGACGTATCCAATTCAGCGAAACTGGACAAGGGTGATTCATTTTACGGGATGGACGTGTACACAGTGGAGACGGAGCACACTCACTCCCCACCCCCATTGCCGCCATCGCCTCTGACGCCGTCTCCGCCTCCCGTGGGGTCTCAGGCCGTGAGCGACGAGGTGGGGCTGCGCGCCGCGGTGGCCAACACCTCGATCAGCGAGGTGGTCGTGACCGAGGACGTGCTTCTCACGGGCGGCCAGCTCACGGTCCCCTCCGGCCGTGTCCTCACCCTGCGGGGCGCCTGCGGCCCCGCAAACGTGTCACCATGCATGCTCGACGCCAACTCCACCTCCCGCCATCTCCACGTCACGCCCGGCGCCGACGTGCGCATCAGCAACTTCCACCTGGTGAACGGCTCCGCGGTGTCTCAGGAGTGCACAGGAACCCCCGGGGCGGGCTGCAACCCCATCTACTACGGCTACGGCATCAAGTTCGGGTCGTTCTACAACTTCCCAAATTTGCTCGAGTCCTTAGGATACCCCGCATTCGGCGACGTGGTGAGCCCTCGCTCCCTGTACACTTTCTCTCCAACTGCATGCAACAGTTCGAAGAGCGGCTCGTGGCCTCCCTCACTGCTGCGCCGGGCGTGTCCCCGTCCACAACTGTGCTTTGACCACGTGCTCAGCTGTAGTTTGTTCCGGTGCACAGCTGTGGTTGTTCTCCGTGCACAGCTGTGTTTCCTTGCGTCACCTGTGTTTTGCCTCCACAGCTGTGTTTCGCCCCTGAGCAGCCTTCGTAGACATTACGTTTTGCTAACTTCAGTGCCCTGGCCGCCGTGAGTGAGATTGACTGAGAGGGTGGAGGGGGATAGAGCTAGAGGGAGACACTGCCGCGTATGTAAGAAGAAGGCACGAGGCTTTCGCCCTTGCCCCCAGAGCACTCAGTAGCTAACGCGCTGTGACCTAAACCCTAAACCCTAAGCCCTAACCCTAACCCCCCCCGCGACATGCAGGTTACCGCGGAGCACATAGTGTTGCTTAACGCCGCCGTTAACGCCACCGGTTACGCCGTCGGTGCGTTGACGGACGAAAACTTTGAAAAGGTATGGTGGATGGGGAAGACCTTCATCACCTCTAGCACCTGCGGCGGATCGATTCTAGTCGACGGCGGGGGCGTACACTCGTTCACTTTACAGCTCAACGTAAGCGCTTTTTATGGGACTGGTGGGTGCGTTAAGGGGGTATTTAGAGGGCGTTTACGAGGTGCCAGGAGGTGTTAAGGGGTGTGCTCGTGTCATAAACGGCTCAAGCTGAGCTGAGAAGTGGACGAGTGTAAGCCCTTGGTCGACGGCGGCGCGAGCGACACTCCAGCCAAGCTCGTCGTCGAGGACTGTGAGATCCGCAACTCGGCCGCTACATTCATCGCCGGCTCGATTCTCCAGCTAGGTACGAGTCACCTGGAGGCAGGGGCTTACACTCGTCCACTTTTCAGCTCAACCAGTGCCGTCTCTGACACGAAGTACACCCTACACACCCCCTAATACCCCCAAATACCCCCTGACACCTCCTACACACCCCCTAAGCAACCCCTAAATGCACCCCCTATCCCACAGAAACCGCTTACTTTGAGCTGAAAAGTGAACGAGTGTAAGCCCCTACCCGGAGGTGACCCGCACACTGATCCACACCACCTCCGCGTGGATGGCCACCTACGCCGCGGCGGTGAGGCCTGCCCCCGAAATCTCAAAATATCCTTGTACACATTTGCCAACCTGTCTGCATGAGTAGAGCGGCCAGGGCGAAAGCCTCGTGCCCCCTCATACACGCAGCAGCGTCTCCCTCTCTCTATCTCTCTCTCTGTTTCTCTCTCTGCTCAAAATGGCCAACCCTAGTTTCTTGATTTAAACGCCACCCGCCTGATGTTACGAGCATTCTGCGCTGGACCCTACGCCATGATGGGGAACAACATGGTGGGGACACGTGGACATCGCCCACCACGTCATCCACATCGCTCGCCACGTCATCCACACGTATTATGTGGACCCGAGGCAGCACATCGGAGGCTGGCGGGCGCGGATGCTCGACGACCGGGGCGAGAGCCAGCGGGGGTTGGTGGCGGCCAGATATCGGCGCCACCAGGCGGAGGCGGAGGCGGAGGCGGAGGCTGGTGGGCGGCGATGTCGACCGCGAGGATGCGTCCTCGGGGCCAAACCTCGTCTCTTGACTCAATTGGCATCCTATGACGCGGCGCGCAACATCTGGCAGGCCCTCCTCCACGGCGCTGTCGACGGCTGTCTTCACCGACGTGCGTATTACCAAAGGCCAGGTGCCCTACGGCAGGGGCTTACACTCGTTCACTTTTCAGCTCAACTTGAGCCGTGTCTGACACACACAAACACCCTACACACCATAAACACCCCCTGACACCCCCTGAACACGGGCTACACAATCCTTACGCGCACCCCCTATCAGATACAAAGCGCTCAAGTTGAGCTGAGAAGTGAACGAGTGTAAGGCCCTGCCCTACGGCCTCATCAACTTCTTTGGCAACAAGAAGTTGTTCGCACGCACCGGCCAGCGACACACTCTCAACGTCACTCGGACCGTTGTTGACGACAACTGGGGAGTGTCCATACCCGGTCCGGCTATCGCTATCAACGACGCCGGGACTCTCAACGCCGAGTCTTCCTCGTTCAGTGACAACCTCGGAATGATCGGCTTTTACCTTGCCGGGGCAGGGGGTGTATTCAGAACAAGCACTCGACCGACGTTGAATCGTTGAACCGAGTCCGCGTGTCTGTATGAGCATGCACCCTGAAGGTATGTCATGCTCTGATCTCGGTCGAGCGCTTATTCTCAATGACCCTCCTGCCAGGGCGCCACGGGCATCGCCAACAACTGCACCATCGCCCGTAACGACAGGCAGGGGCGTTTAGGGTTTAGGGTTTAGGGTTTGGGGTGATGATGAGAACGAGGACTCGAATGTCGTACGGAACACGGCCTACCTTCAGGTATTGAGTGTGGGTGCTGATGCAGACGTGTGAACCCGGCTCGTGGTGGAGTACTCCCGACCGTGGTATGAGCATGTACCTTCGTGCCCTCGGCGGGGACCCCGATTGCGGTGTCTCGTGTATCGTCCGTTCAACGTCGGTCAAGTCATTGTTCTTAAACTCAGTGTAACAGGTCCCTTTCATCTCCTCGACATCGAGGTTATATTCACTCAGTATCTGGGCGTCGCTCTGGTCTAGTCTGCTACGTGTCGATGGATGTATTACAATGCTGAGACTCTAGAGAACAAGAGCTCTGCTCCCTGTACAGATGCAATCTGTACTAGTACTGCCGATAGGATCGCAACCCGGTCGGACTTTCGGCGAGTCGGTTGGTGGGATTTCAAAATGGACAGTTCTGATTGGCATTGGTCGAACGCGAACGGTATTCGCATTCGATACCATGTCTTCGATACCAGACCCGGCACCGAGTTGAACGGCCCTCCACTCAGGGGAAAGATCGGCGCGGGTGGTATCGCCATGTACGATGCCGCCACCTGCGTATTCACCGGTAGGGCGGTGCAAGTTGTCCCTATCAAACCCACGTTGAAACCGCCTGGAACTATAAGCGCTTGGACCTGAAATGTGATAAATTGCATAAAAGTTTTGCTTTAAATTCCAACTTGCGACGCTACACATCGGCTGCACCATCTCCAAGAATACCGCCAATGGATTCGGATCCGGCGTCTACCTCACGGTGGGGTTGCCACCAGAGTGACAAGATATCCCATATCAATATGGGAGATTACCGTATCGATACTGTCATCTCCCATATCATTAGCCCATATCCCATATCCCATATCGACATTCATATCGATATCTCATTAATGTCCGATCTCCCAATTCTATCTCCCATATCGATCTCCCACATCGATCTCCCGATCATATGTTGTCACTCAGGTTGCCAGCGCACTCGGGATGATGCAGCGACGGCGTCGGCGTCAGCGTCAGAGTCGGCGTCGGCGTCGGCGTCGGCGTCAGCGTCGACGTGTCTACCCACATGTCCGCTTGTGATACGGGGGCTGCCAGGGCGAACGCGAACGCCTGGCGCCTCCGTATACACGCGGAGGCGTCCCTCTCTATCTCTCCCGTGCGTGATGTATGCTGATCTTACCACGCGTGATACACTACTCATGTGGCACACACGGGGTAAGACGTCGTTGCGGGTTGGTATGTGTGACTGAACGCCTGTGTGTGACGCGCGCTAATGTCACCACGCGCGACTGCTGATATGCTGTGTGGTCCCTGCCCCACGGGCAAGTCAGAAGCTAACTTCACTGACAGCCTCATCAGCGAGAACCAGGCCAATCGAGGCGGCGCCGGTATAACCGTGATTTCTGGCAGCCACCTCACGCTCGAAAATTCGAACGTCACAAACAACGAGGCAGGGGGCATTACGAGTGTGGCTCACAAACTGTTTTCAGAAACTATGCCTTCCCGCAAATACGCCCGTTTTTTTGCGTCTAATTTGGGCGATTGTTGGCGGATTCTGGGCCAAAAAACGGTCGTCAACAACTAATTCTCGAAAACGGGTCATGAGCTTTATTCGTATTGAGTACACGCCCTAGCTCTCGACCGACGTTGATTCGACGAAGCGAGTCCGCGCGTCTGTATGAACATTCACCCTCGCACGTGAGTCATGCTCTGATTCAGTTCGAGTGCTTGTTCTGAACGACCCTTGGGCGAGGGCGCCACGAATGGCGGTGGAATCTTTGCGTGGCAGTCGGTCATTACCTTCGTGGGCAGGGTCGAGCGAACATAGCCCGCCACGTCATCCGACGCATTTTGAAACCCTCGTTTCGTGCGTCAATATCATCAGTGCCCGGTTTGGTATCGAATCAAAGCTTTTCGACCTCTCAGAACTCTCAGAGCCGAAAGAAAAGTGTGGTCGGTACACTTGAACCACAGTATTCCTCTCGACCAATCACAGCACGGGGACGCAGGGCGACATGTCGCACCTGGCACTGCGTTCACATGGCGTTGCATGACGTGGCAAGCAGTACACATCCGCCAGACTCTCATCGAAGGCAACTCCCGCGTGACGCAGAACGTGGCGCCCCAAGGCAAGGCGGTCCAGGTTGACCTAATGATAGCCACGTTGAAACTTGAAAGCGCCTGGATCTCAGCGCTTGAAGATAGAATATGATGAACTGCTTTCAAACTCTGCTTTCAGATTCAACTTGCGGCGCTACACCAAGGCGGTGGCGTGTATCTACTCGGTGAGAAGGCGAAGCTTGAGACCGGCGGCGTGGTGGGGCCTCATCTTAAACCCTAAACCCTGAACCCTAAACACCGACCCCTAAACCCCTAAACCCCTGTTGGACCGGCGGCGTGGTGGGGCCCCATCTCCCACTACCAGTACACCTCATGCGAGTATAGCTCATAACCCGTTTTCAACACATAGATGTTTGAAAACGGTTTTTTTCGCCTCAAGTTTCCCAGAATCGTCCAAAATAGCCCAAATAATTACGCTTGAAATCAAGTACAACTGCGGTATAAGTAGTTTCTGCAAATCGGTCATACCCGTATGCTCGTATCCGGTGCGCTTTGGGAGCAGTCAATCTCTTCTGATGGCCCAAGTTGAGCACAAACGGTGACGCCGCTGGTGCAGACCCTGCAGCACGTCTGTGGTGACGGACAACTTCGCCCGAGTTGACCCCGACGTGTCCACGCGGGGCACTGTGGGCAGGGGCTTTCACTCGTCCACTTTTCGGCTCAACGTCAGCGCTTTCTGTGGGATAGGGGCTGCAATTAGGGGATTAGGGATTATCAAGGGGTTATACTATCAAGGGGTTGTTCCTGGGGTTTTAGGGGTCATTTAGGGGTGTTCAGGGTGGATTTTGTGTCAGAAACGGCTCACGTTGAGCTGAAAAGTGGACGAGTGTAAGCCCCTGACTGTAGGCTCCTGGGCGGACATCTGCAAAGACGGCTCACTGTGTACCGAATTCGCTTGCGGTTCGGACAGCGACGGCATCGGGCCTATACCGCCGTGCGGCGACGAGACAACGGGCGACTTCGATCTGCTCGGCTGCCGGGACGGCTACGTTGAGTTCTTCAGTCCTGACGAGTGTGTAGAGGTTCCCGCGGGCTCGCTGCTTGCGCGGCTCTCGAGCGGTGTGCTCACGCGCAACACGTTCGTCTGCCCTTTCGGCACCTTCAGGCTTGAGGCAGGGGCTTACACTCGTCCACTTCTCAGCTCCACCTGAGCCACCTCTGACACAGAATACACCATAAACACCCCCCAAACCCCCTGATACCTCATGGACACCCCCTAAATCACCCCTTCATGCACCCCCCGTCTCACGGAAAACGCTTACGTTGAGCTGAAAAGTGGACGAGTGTAAGCCCCTGGCTCAAGGCCGGCAACGGCAACTCCAGCGACTACAACGACGAGTGCAAGGAGTGCCCCGAGAAGGCACAGTGCATCGGCGGCGCAAGCGCGCCGGAGTGCCTGCCGGGAACCTACAGCGTCGGCTCTGGGCAGGGCCTTGCCAATCCTTCCATTTTCCAGCTCAAATTCAGGAGCCGTTTCGACCCTGACCCCGGCGCTAAACCGATCCCACGAAGAGAGGGGCTAAAGGTGAGCAGCAACGGGAACGATTGTAATGCCCTGGCGCTAGGTACAACGTGACCTGCGGCGAGTGCCCACCTGATTCGTCCTGCTCGGAGGTCGGCTTCACCCTCAAGAACCTGCCCGTCGACCGCGGCGCCTATCGCTTCTCCGCGCACTCCGACGACATATACCGGTGCCCCGCCTTCGACCTGTGCAGCAATGGCAAGACGTGCGCGTGCGCCGGGTCATCCGTCGCCGCAGGCAACTCCACCGCAGTCACCGCGGGCGATGCCCTGTGTGCCGAGCACACCATGGGACCATTCTGCATGCTGTGCGAGGCAGGGGCTCACACTCGTTCCCATTTCAGTTCAACTTGAGCTCTCCTGTCCACCGTATAATCCAAATTAACTCGTGAATGTGTCCTGGAGTTGCTCAAGTTGAGCTCTAAGGCGAACGAGTGTAAGCCCCTGGTGCGAGGACGGCTATTACCGCAAGGGCATCTCTTTCGGCTCTACCGGAACCGGCTGCATCAACTGCGACGACGACAAGGACGTGGTGGCGGCCACGATGACGTTCCTTATGATCGCCCTCGCGGTTGCGCTCGTCCTGTTCATGTTCTGGGAGCGCACCATGAATGCGTTGCGCCCCCTGGCTCGCTATATTGGGATCTTGGCCATCTTCCAAGATGCCGGTCGCGGTGGATCCTCGGCGGTGAGCTACGCCTGGTGGCGCCTGGTCATGATGCAGGTCTGGTATATGCTGCAGTCGATGTCGCGCTTCGCCGACTCGCAGAACATCAACTTCCCAGATCCGTTCTCCACCTTCGTCAGGGTGACCAATCTGATCAAACTCGATATCGGCATCATGCCGTCCACTGCCTGCGTCGTCACGTACGACTTTTACGATATCATGATGATGTGGTCGCTGCTTCCACTCGTCGTCGTCGGCATCGGGGCGCTCCGCGTCGCCTTTCTCATGCTCCAGCTCGCTGCCGCGACGCGGCTGCGGAAACCGAGCGCCATTGACAAGACATCGAGCTCCTCCAATGACAATGACAAGGTGACTCCGCTTGGGGGGAAGCCCGTGCTGCAACGCACAGAGTCGCGGGCGGATCGGGCGGACCAGCGCAAGTTCGACCGCGGCGTCGAGGGCGCGACGGCGAGCGCCATGCTCGTCGTCTGCATCTTCCACAGCTCGGTGTGCGCGGCCGTCATCGACTTTTTCAACTGCGACCCCCCGTCAGGGCAGAACGGATACGAGACGGCGCCAGGGGGCGTGCAGAACAGTTTCCTGATCAAAGATTACAGCATTTCATGCAAATCTGACAAGTACACGGCCTACGCGCCCTACGCGAGCATCATGCTGTTCATCTACGCCGTCATGTTCCCGTGCATTCTCGCCTACTACGTCCGCAAGCAGCGCGCGTCGAGCACAACGGCGGCGGGGATTGCCGGGCCGCTGAGTTTCCTCACCGGCCACCTCCGGGCCCGCACCTGGTGGTATGAGATTGTCGCGCTGGACGTCCGCCTGCTTCTCGGCGGCGCGCTGAACCCGCTGATCCAGCACGCAGGCCTGCACATCACCATCGTGATGATGATCATGCTGGGCTTTCTCATCGCGACCCGCGACATCAACCCCTACCTCAACAGGGCAGGGGGGTCATTGAGAACAGGCACTCGACCGACGTTGACTCTCCTCCTCCTCCTCCTCCTTCGCACGTATGTATGAGCATTCAATTTGAAGGTGAGCCATTGTCTGATCTCGATCAGAGTGCTTGTTCTCAATGACCCTGCTGCCAGGGGCACCAGATAATTCTCAACATCATCCTCATCGCCGAGATGACCACCGTGGTCTTTGGCCTCATCATGAAAGGCGAGTTCCTCAGTCCGGTGGCTGAGACGATCATGTCGGTCGTCACTCTGGCAGCCGCGCTCATGGTCTTCGCATTCGCGTACTACGCCTACCAGCACGAGGCCATCAACCGTCTCATCACGGCATGGGCGTCATTGATAACCAGCACTCGACCGACGTTGAATCGATGAACCGTGTCTGCGCTTCTGCATGCGAATTCGCCCTGAATGTAAGTCATGCTCCGATCTCGGTTCGAGCGTTTTTTCTCAATGACCCTCCTGCCAGGCCATTGCGGAGCGCACGGCGTTCCTCACGCTCGAGTTTGAGAGGCTGTACAAGGGAATGAACGTCACCCCGCTGAACGAGGCGATCATTATCTCAGCCGAGTCCATCCTCCGCAACGGATACAGGCAGGGGCTTACACTCGTCCACCTTTCAGCTCAACCTGAGCCGCTTCTGACCCAAAATTCACTCTAGACACTCCCTGATACCCCCCGAAACACCCTACACACCCCCTACACAACCCCTAAATGTAACCCCTATCCCGCAGAAAGCGCTCACGTTGAGCTGAAAAGTGGACGAGTGTAAGCCCCTGGATACAGGCAGGTGACCGATCTCGACGGCGATCCAGAAAAGCAGGACGCGGCGTGGTCGTACATGCATGACGACCTGCTTCCCATAACCGTCGTGTGGAAGACGAAGGTGTCATACCGTAAGGCGCTTCAACGATACGCCGCCGACCTGGCTGAGAATGCGACGGCCATCGTCGGTAGGGACTGATGGATAATGCTCGCCAAGTCATCCACCACACCTTAAACCCTCGTTTCGTGAATTAGATGACATCCTATGACGTGGCGAGCACTATCCATCAGTCCCTCATCGTCGGTCGCGACGACACGCCGCCTGCGCTCACCTTCGCCAAGTTTGACGAGTCGCTGGCAGGGGCTTGCACTCGTCCACTTCTCAGCTCAACCTGAGCCGTTTCTGACACTCAACACATCCCCTGAACGCCTAAACACCCCCTCCACCACCGCCTTGAACACTCCCTAAACATACCCCCTAAACACCCCTGGTCCCACCAATAGCGCTTACGTTGAGCTGACAGGTGGACCAGTGTAAGCCCCTGGTCGCCGGAGTCGCTGTTCGGCCTGTTCCACAGCTTCGTCCCTCTGGAAGAAAAGCGCAGCGCCTTCCACGCCCTGGCCTACGTGCCAACCGCTACAAGCGCTAACATCAGTGACGAGTATGACGGGAAGGCAATGCAGCTGACTCGGGAGCAATTCCCCACTGCCGTGGTAGAGCCTGGCATAAACCGATTGCTCAAAATGTCCTTCAAACACTATATTCTAAAGCCTAAACCCTAAACCCTAAACCCTAAACCTAAAACCTAAACTAAGCCCCAAACCCTTTGACAACCCTCGTTTCTTGACTTACATGCCACCCTGTGATGTCCTTCGATTGATCTTGTGCCGGGCCCGCTGCGGTGGCGCTGCTTCTGTCTCGGCAATCTACTGGAACGGAGGCCGAGGACGATGCGGCGTGCACGCAGTACAGCTGCCTCGCGCTGCTGGCGCACCTCCTGAACGAGAGGGTGGTGGCGGGAATGCAGACCGCGGCGAGGGCGCACCTGCGGAACGACGAGTGGGGCGCGCAACTGTCGGAGCTGAAGCCGATTGACGCGCCCGAGGTTTGCCAGGAAGAATTCCGGCGTGAGGAGTGGCGGGTGGCGTGCGGCTCGCTCCAGCCCCCGGTGCTTCAGGACCGGTAGGGCCTGGCGGCTGTTACTCTCGCCATATCACAGGATGCCACGCAATAAACGACGTTCAAAACGCGTTGGATGATATGGCGGGCAATATGTGCTTGTCCCTAAGGAACGGTTCGATCAGCACGTGCTGCCGCAGCTCCTGCACCAGATGTCCCGCGTGGCCGACCCTATCTTCAAAGAGCTGCTCACGGATTGCGTCAAGGAATTGTCGGCGGACGACAGCCTCGAGGCAGGGCTTACACACGTCCACATTTCAGCTCAACCTAAGCCGTTTTGGAGTACTTCACACCTCCACGTTTCCCCCTGACTGGGGGAAAATCATGCACCCAACGTATTCCATAAACTTTGCTTACGTTGAGCCGAAAAGTGGACGAGTGTAAGCCTCTGTCTGGAGGGCGAGTGCCATCTCCACGCGGACGGTTCGATCAAAAGTGTGACCCGGATGGAGGCCAAGGTAGGGCGGTGCAGGTTGACCCTATGAAACCCATGTTGAAACCGCCTGGAATTAAGCAATTGAAACTGAAATGTGATATACTGCTTTCAACTTTTGCTTTCAAATTCAACTTGCGCCGCCACTCCAAGGTCCTTGAATACCGCTCGGAGAAGGTGGAAAAGATTAAATCAGGCGGTGAAGCATCCGCGTCCTTCTCCTCATCCCAGATCAGCGACCCGCTGCGCGCCACGGTGGTGTGCACCAACTCGCACGTGATGGTGAAGGCGCTGGAGGCGATGACCACCGGCATACCTGCACTCACAAGCGTCCTACGCCTCAAGAACAAGCTCGCTGAGCTCAAGAAGCCGCTGAACCTCCACGTCAACCTCGTGTTCCAGCCTGCCGGCGCCACCCCCGTGACGGTCGAGATCCAGTTCATGCACGAGGCAGGGCCTGGCAGACCGTCACAAGACATCCGTCAACACAATTGCCAACCCTCGTTTCCTCACAGTCAAACACCACCTGCCTGATAGGTCCTAGCAAGGGCCGGTAAAGTGAGCGGACCCCAGAATTTACCAGTTAGCAGACTGTAAATGTACTTTAGGGTCTAGGGTTTAGGTCTTAGGGTTATATTTTCATAAGACGACCCCCCTAATATGCCCCTAATACCCTTCTAACAAAAACATACCCCTCTTAACTGGTAAATGCTGGGGTCACTTTACCGGCCCTTGCTCGGACCTACCTGATGTATTGAAGCCACTTTCTGCCGGGCCCTGGCTTAAGGACATCCACGCTCTGGCCAAAGAGTCGCACCATCTGTACACCATCGCGAGGGCGTCGAGGTAGGGCGGTGCAGGTTGAACCTATCAAACACAAGTTGAAAGCGCCTGGATCGATGCTGTTGAAACTAAGATGTGATGGATCGCTTTCAAACGTTGCTTTCAAATTCAACTTGCGCCGCTACGTCGAGCGTGGAGGAGCTGAGCGCCACCGCCTCCGCCGACGCGGGCGACCTCGAGGCAGGGTCTTACACTCGTCCACTTCTCAGCTCAACTTGAGCCGTGTCTGTCGCAAAAAAAAACCCTACACACCCTAAACACCCCACACACCCTGAACACCCCCTTGATACGGGCTACACAACCCCTACGCGCACCCCCTATCCCATACAAAGCGCTCAAGTTGAGCTGAAAAGTGGACGAATGTAAGCCCCTGCCTCGAGGAGGGCAATGTCAGAGTCAACAGACACAGCAGATTCAGCAGAACGGCGACCGTGGACTTCAACACTGGCAGGGGCTTTCACTCGTTCACTTTTCAGCTCAACGTAAGCGCTTTCTGTGGACAGGGGGGTGTACCTAGGGGTTGTTTGGGGGGTATTCATGGGGCGTCAGGGATTAGTAGGGGGTGCTTAGGGTGTATTTTGTGTCAGAAGCGGCTCAGGTTGAGCTGAAAAGTGGACGAGTGCAAGCCCCTGAACACCGGCAAGGTTGACTACAAGATTTGGCCATCGCCCGCAGTGATGCCCTCGCCGCAGTGAGTCCCTCGAATGATCGAAGTTGATTTGGCCTACTTCTGGGGGAGACAAATGACGTATACACAAGCGCAGTAGCTACAGGCCAAAGCGTCTAAATCGAATGCGATGTAGTTGTATCAGTAGTCAGATTTCATTTTAGTCTGTTTTTGTTTTTGAATTAAGTAAATGGCTTGCGAGGGAGGGAAACGGTTGTCCTAAGATTAGTCCTACTCGTAAGATTAGTCCTAAGATTAGTTTCACACCCTCGAAACCACAGCCCATATACGGATGTAATACACGGATGTATTACAATATGCACGGATGTACACACGGATAAGCGCATTGCCTGAGCGGTATTCTGGCGAGACGTCGAGGGCGCTGCGCACGTACAAGTGATTGTCGCGGACTGCAGGTGGAGAGGGGGGAAATCACGATGGTTAACACGGCCTAGTCCGCGCGCGCTTGCGCGCGGATCATTACAGTACACGGGGCCCAGGGTCAAACCCTGGTGCCTGCTCATACACGCGAACGCGTCGCTCTATCGTCTGTCTGTCTACATTTCTCATTCTTACTCCCGCTCTGTATTCTAGCGGTACAGCATATGGTCAGCGGCCGATTTGTAGGCACCCACACCGTTGACCGCCTGGACCGCCTTGACCTTTGGTGCGCCGGTCCGACCGTCCATGTCGTCCAGCCCCCACTGCTGGGACCGCAACTCCCCCACCCGCGGCGGTGCCAGCCCTTCCATGGGGCAGGGACCCCTCACCACGTGGAATTTGTAAATTTAACACGATGCGATTGGTTAGTGCTTACCATGTGAGCGCCTTGTGGGTCCCGATGTTCGTTAGTAATCACCTCATGGTTTACCAGTGCACCCTTGCACACTCGCCGCTCAGACGCGGTTTCCTGCTCATAGTATACCAGTGCACCTGCACATACCCGCCGCATCCTGCTCCCTGTGGCCTGAGCCGCGCCCCGTGCCCCCCTGTTCCCCCCCCGCGCCCCCCCGTTCCCCCGTCCCCCCCCGCGCCCCGCGCCCCGCGCCCCGCGTCCCGTGCCCCCCCGTGCCCGGCGCCCCGCGCCCCCCCGTTCCCCCCCCGCGCACCGTGCCCCCCCGTTCCCCCCCCTGTCCCCCCCCGTTCCCCCCCGTGCCCCACCGTGACCGCCCGCGCCGCCGCCGCCTCCAGCCGCGCCGCCAGCTGCCCGCCCACCACTAGCGACTTCGCGGCCACCACGGTGCCCGCGCCCACCATCATCACAGCCGCTCCCGCGGTCACCGCCTGGAAGCGCCAGAACATCCGCCCCGGAACCAGGCTCAGGGCCGAGTTACAATTGTGTCGATTTGATTCGAGTACTGCGGTGTAAGGGCAAAAGCCTGATGATGTGATATTATGCTGAGGATGATGCAGCGAGCACTGCTGAACTGTGCAGTGGATGACGCAGCGAGCACTGGTACACCATGCAGGGGATACACTGTGCGAGCACTGGTACACTGCGCAGGGGATGACGCGGCGAGCACCTGTACACGTGCCCCTGCCCGAGTTGCGGACCCAGGGCTGCGCCACGAAGCCCAGCGCGATTGCAGCCACGGCGGTATTACTAGTCATGAAGTCCCGCACGCCAGGGGCTTACCCTCGTTCACGGTAGACCTCAACTTGAGCAACGCTAGGACACATTCACGAGTTAAGCTGGGTTATGCGCTGGACAAGTTGAGGACGAGTTGAGCTGAAATGGGAACGAGTGTAAGCCCCTGCCGCACTCCCATGGTCTTGCAGTCCGGCGGTTGCTGCAAGATGTAGCGGCGCAAGCTGCATTTGAAACCAGCATTTGAAAGCGGCTCATCATGATTCAGCTTCAAGCTTTGAAACCATGGGCAGTTTCAACACCGGTTTTGATAGGGTCAACCTGCACCACCATACCAAGAGCGCGGAGTCGTACAGTGCGCGTGATTCGCGCGTGGGAACCTGCTCCCAGGGGCTTACACTCGTCCCACATCTTTGCTTAACTTGAGCCGTTTTTGTCACTGAAACCAGCAAAGCACGCCACTACATGGGACACAGAGCGCTCACGTTGAGCTGAAAAGTGGACGAGTGTAAGCCCCTGTCTGCTCCCACAGCTGGCGCACGCCCGGCACATGCCCGGCACCAGGGGCTTACACTCGTTCACTGTTTAGCTCGACGTAGGAGCTTTTTGTGCGACAAGGGGTGTTCAGGGGATGTTGAGGGGGATGTAAAGGGGATGTAAAGGGGGTGTAAAGGGGACGTGAAGGGGGTTGGAGGGGTCCTCTAGGCGTTTTTGGGGTGTTTTTAGTGTTCAGCTTGAGCTGAGAAGTGGACGAGTGTAAGCTCTTGCCCGGCACCCACCACTCCAACAATCTTCTGCGCGTTCTTCGGGCGTTGAAGCGAGTGCGCCAGTACCAGGTCGCGGTCATGCCCGATAGTTTCCGAAAGTGCCCAACCCCACAACGACGATTTCCACAGCCGCCCTGTCTCCCCCGTCCCAGTCCCCCCCGACCCCCCCACCCCCACCCCCGCCTCCGACCCCGTGCCGCTCCGGTTCTCGTTCGTAAGTTGATCAAAGCTGAACCGCGACGAACCCTGGTTGGCGCACTCCGTTGCGCCGGGCCAAGACAGGCAGCAGCACTTTCATTTAGCAGGCTCCTTAAGCACTTCGTCCCTGAAACCACTCATGTTATTATCCCATTCGATCCCTGAGAGAGAGAGAGAGACGCTTCTGCGTGTATAAGGAGGCACCAGGCTTTCGCTCTGGCCTTCGTCGGCTCGATCCCTCAAATAAGCTCAAGTGCCAGCGGGTGAAAACATGCTGATTACTTAAACTCAGTGTCTGGTCTGGTATCGAATATATGGTAACGAGTCCCGCACGACCAATCATAACTCTCCATTTCGAGAATCCCACCGACCGCTTGCTGAAAATCCGACCTGTTCGCGATCCCTGAGTAAAAAGACCCTGGGTTCCGAGGATCTCAGCGTGATTCGTCATGTCACGCCGACACTGAGTTTAAGTACAGACCCTACTGTCTTGCGGACATGCTCGATGACACGCTCGGCGCACCGCCGCATCGCCACCACGTCCGCGGCGGCGATGTCCTCTCCCTTCTCGGACCCCGGCATGTAAGGAGCACAAGCACACAGTGTACCGGCACACTCATCAGTAGTGGTGCATGCCAACATCACCGGAGGTCATACACGGGCATTCAGTCAGACATAGACACACCAACGACGTCTCATTCCGTGTGTGCCCTGTAATCGCACGTGCAAGATCACCGAATATCTCATCAGGACGTTCCGTCAAACACACCAGCGACTTCTCATTCAACGCGTGCAACATAAGCATACCAGATAGATGCGAAAGCAGGCCTCCTCCGCTCCGTCAATCATCGCCTCGTTGCAGCCGGACTCGCGCATGAGTTTCAGCGCCTGCCGCGGTGTAGCGGCGCAAGGTTACACTGAAAGCAAAGTTTGAAAGCAGTTCGTCACGTCTTGGTTTCAGGGGCTCAGCTCTAGTGGCTTTCAACGTGGGTTTGATAGGGTCAACCTGCACCGCCCTGCTGTGGGTCGCCGGACAGCAACCGCGGTGGCAGCTTTGGCAGCGGTACCTTGCGCCCGTCAGACATGACCACCTCTGTCCAGGGGCTTACACTCGTTCACGTTAGGGCTCAACTTGAGCACATTCGGGACACATTCATGGGTCAAGTTGGGGTACATGGGGGACAAAGACAGCTCAAGTTGAGCTGAAATGTAAACGAGTGTAAGCCCCTGCCTCTGTCAACTTTGCGCGTTCAGGCCATTCGCGCGCCACTACCCCGCCTCCGACTCCGCTGCCGTCGCCATCGCCATCGCCTCCCCCTCCGCCGCCCAGAAAATCGCCGCCGCCGCCGCCGCTGGCCAGGGGCTTACACTCGTTCACTCTTCAGCTCAACCTGAGCCGTTTCTGACACAAAAGACACCCTTTACAATCCCCTGACACCCCTACACACCCCCTAAATGACCCTTATATGCAACAGAAAGCGCTTACGTTGAGCCGAAAAGTGGACGAGTGTAAGCCCCAGCCGGCGGCTCCGCCTGGGCCGCTGCGCTGAACTGCGTCGTACTTCGTGCTACCGCGCGAGTACCGCATGAACAGTCGCGAGAGTATGACATTCTGATCCACGTCGCCGAGCACCAGTGTGGCGCCAACCCCCCTCCAGGGTCAGCCGCAACACGCGCTGAGTCGAGTCAATGTTACCAAAGACCTGGGTTGGGGATTCGAAAATTCGGACGATTCGGTGAAGGGTTGGATTTGGCAGGATTCGGGGTGATTCGCGGAGTCCCGCAGGGTGGATTATTTTTCACATATGAGCATTTGGACTGAGTAGGGCGCGAAAGTACTGGAATCCGATGGCAAGAGTGAAGCTGGAAAAATGGGAGGGTGAGAAAAGATATTGGAAAGCGCGGCTGACGGAGAAATTACGAGACGGGGGTGATGGGGAGCGAGGGGGGCTAGGGTGGTTAACGGCGGAGGAAATGCGTAGCGCTATCAACCGATGGCAGTATGTGGATTTAGAGGCTGATGAGGTGAAGGCCCACACCCAAAGTGGGTGTGAAGGCGCCAGGATAGGAAATCAAAGGGGAGAAGGGAGGGGAAGGGGCAGGGGTAGGGGCAGGGGAAGAATGGGACAAGGAGGACGGGGTGGACACGGATTAAGTCAGGGTGGTGGCCAAAAGGAGAAGGTCGGAAGCGGTGGGAGAGGAGTGGTGAGA